>Ga0207663_10000120_pt1 | contig 38145 bp, 36 predicted proteins | sample LARL53metaG_FD_184346 | JGI IMG/M metagenome (GOLD analysis project Ga0207663, IMG submission 184346) | Corn, switchgrass and miscanthus rhizosphere microbial communities from Kellogg Biological Station, Michigan, USA - LAR L5-3 metaG... | ecosystem: Host-associated > Plants > Roots >...
CTTGTGCGGTGGCTCCGGCCGCGACGAGCAGCAGGGCGGCCGTGCAGACCAGACTCCGCGTCACGCCCCCGCGCGCTTGAGGATGAGCTCGGAGAAGAGCCGGACGCCGACTCCCGTCGGGCCCTTGGTCTGGTGCGGGGCATCGCCCTCCGTATAGGCCGTGCCGGCGATGTCGAGATGGACCCAGGGGTAGCCCTCCACGAATTCCTTCAAGAACCAGCCCCCGGTGATCGATCCCGCGCCGCGCCCCCCAGAGTTCTTGACGTCGGCCGTATCCGACTTGAGCATGTCGCGGTAGTCGTCCCACAAGGGCAGCGGCCAGCACCGCTCACCCGAGCGCTCGCCGGCATCCCGCACTTCCGCGAGCAGGGCCTCGTCGGTCCCCATCGCGCCAATGGCGTGAGCGCCGAGCGCCACGACCACCGCGCCGGTGAGCGTCGCGATGTCGATCACGGCGGCGGGCTTGTAGCGTCGCAGATAGGACAGCGCATCGCACAGGATCAGCCGGCCCTCGGCGTCGGTGTTGATGATCTCGATGGTCTTGCCGAGGTGGCTTTTCACCACGTCGCCCGGCTTCACCGCCGTGCCGGACGGGAGATTCTCGGTCGACGGGATGATACCCACCACGTTCACCTTCGGCTTCAGCCGCCCCAACACCTCGAAGGTGCCAAGCACGGCGGCGGCGCCGGACATGTCGAACTTCATGTCCTCCATGTTCTGCGCCGGCTTGATCGAGATGCCGCCCGAGTCGAAGGTGACGCCCTTGCCGACGAGCACCACGGGTGCGGCATCTCCCCCGCCCCGATATTCGAGCACGATGAAACGCGGCTCCTGCGTGCTGCCCTGGGCCACCGCGAGCAGCGCGCCCATCCCTTCCCGCTGCAGCTGCGCGCGGTCGAGCACCGTGAGGGAGAAGCCGTACTGATCGGCGAGCTGCTTGGCGCGATCCGCGAGAAAGCCGGGGGTGCACACGTTGCCGGGCAACATCTGGAGGTAACGCGTCAGGCGGTGACCGGCGGCGACCGCGTCACCCACGCGCCGGCCGCGCGCCACTTCCTTCACTTCCTTCGCGTCGGCGACGATGGTCAGGCCTTCGACTTCGGGCTTCACGTCCTCCGGCGGCAGCGCTGCCTTCATCTCCGTGAACGTCCACGCCCCCTGTGCCGCGCCCTCGACGATGACCTGCCCCAGGTCTCGGGCGGAGACACCGTTGCGCGCCTCGGCGGCGACCGCGAACGCGAGCTGTTTCGCGCTCAGCGCCCGCGCCCGCTTCGCGGCGACCGCGGCGGCGCGACGGATCGTGTTGCGGGTGATGTCGCCGGCCTTGCCCATGCCGACGAGGAGGAGACGCTCGGGCTTGGCGCTCCCTGGATAGAGGAGTGCGGTCTCGTCGCGCTTGCCTTTGAAATCGCCCGTCTTGATTGCGCGGCTGACCACGCCGCCCGCCGCGCGGTCCAGCTCGGTCAGCGACGCGGGGAGCGCGCTTCCTTGTGCGAGCGCGATGGCTAGGAGCGGGGTCTCGACCTGTGCGAAGGGGGCGGTTGTGTCGCTGCTCTTGATCTCAGACATGCTCGATAATGCACTCGGCAAATGCAGAGGTCGAGACCTCCGTCCCCGAGGGCATGAGGCGCGCCAAGTCGTACGTCACGCGCCGCGAGCGGATCGCGCCCTCGAGACCCCGGACGATCGCCGCCGCCACGTCGGTCCAGCCGAGCTCCTCGAACATCATGGCGCCCGAGAGGATCACGCTGCCGGGATTCACCTTGTCCTGCCCGGCGTACTTCGGGGCGGTGCCGTGCGTGGCCTCGAACACGGCGAACCCGTCTCCCACGTTCCCTCCGGGGGCGAGACCGAGCCCCCCCACCTGCGCCGCGGCCGCGTCCGACAGGAGATCACCGTTCAAGTTCGGCGCCGCGATCACCGAATACTCGTCGGGTCGTAGCACGAGCTGAGCGAACATCGCGTCGGTGATCCGGTCCTTGATGACCACCTTTCCCGTGTCCCGCTTCCCGTCCCCCGCGTCGCTCTCGGGGATGGTCCGCTCACCGAAGCGGTCCCGTGCCACTTCGTATCCCCACTCCCGGAAGCCGCCCTCCGTGAACTTCATGATGTTGCCCTTGTGGACCAGCGTCACGGACTTGCGTCCGGCGCGGAGCGCATACTCGATCGCTTTCACTACCAGCCGCTGTGAGCCGAACCGCGACATCGGTTTGATTCCGAGCGCGCTCCCGGGACGTATGTTGGCCTTGAAGCGCTCCGTCAGAAAGGCGATGAGCGCGTCGGCCTCCGCGCTGCCGGCCTTGTATTCCACGCCCGAGTACACGTCCTCGATGTTCTCGCGGAAGATCACGACGTCCAGCTTTTGCGGCTCGCGCATCGGGCTCGGCACGCCCTCGAAGTACCGCACCGGACGGATGCAGGCGTACAGATCGAGGAGCTGGCGCAGCGCCACGTTCAACGAACGGATGCCACCCCCGACGGGCGTCGTGAGCGGGCCCTTGATCGCGACACGGTGTGTCCGGATCGCGTCAAGCGTGGCATCAGGCAGCCAGTTCCCGGTCTGTTTGAAGGCCTTCTCGCCGGCCAGGATCTCGAGCCAGTCGATCTGCCGTTTGCCGCCCCCTCCCCCCCGCGGGGCGCGCGCCACGCACGCATCGAACACCCGGCGCGCCGCGCGCCAGATGTCGGGGCCGGTGCCGTCCCCTTCGATGAAGGGAATGATCGGGCGGTCGGGCACCACCCAACGGCCGTTTTCCCATCGAATGCGCTCGCTCATGGGCAGGCAGTCTACCCAAGCCGGGCGGGGTTGCGCCAGCGGAAGCCCGGACCGTACACTTGAGCGCGATGCGGAGCATTCTGAGACTAGCGTTGTTTTGCGTGGCGGCCGCGTGCTGGCTCGCGGCCGGTCCGGGTGGTGAAACCACGCGGGCGCTCCTCGCATGCTCGCACGAAGCAATGCACCACGCGGCTGGCCGCCATCACTCGGCACCTACCGATGGCCCCTGCTTCTGCGATCAGATGACCGGTGGCCTTGACCTCGCCGTCTCGACGGCCGCGCCGACGCCGGCGGTCGGGTCGCCGGTCGTCGCAGTGCCGACGATGATGGTGATTGACGCGCCCCGCGTCCCGCTTCCCCCTTCCCCGGCCTTCTCCCCGATTACTCCCCCTCCGAACGTGGTCGGCTGACCTGAGCCGATAGCTACCCACAATTCGGAGGTTTACATGCGCAGCGCGCTGTGGTGCGCCCTGCTCTGCGGCATCACGACTGGTGCCGCGGCACAGGACAAAGAGGTCACGTTCGAGGAGCCCCAGCCGGTCACGGTGTCGGGCTTCGCCGTGGGCACTGCCGACTACGATCGCGTGACCCGCAGCAACACGTTTACGGCCGGCAAGCTGGGCGTCAGCCTGTTCAAGTCAGTGGGGGACGCGTACGTATTCGCGCAGCTCACGACGGCGCTCGAAGACGGCGCGTCGTCCACCGAAATAGACAATCTGCTCGTGAGCTGGACGCCACACGCCGCGAACAAGTGGTCGCTCGGGTTCGGCCGCTTCGATGCACCGATCGGCTTCGAGCGCGACGACGAGCCCCTGAACTTCATTCCCACGAATTCGTTCAACTTCACCTACGCAAGGCCGGGGAAGCTCACCGGCGTGCAAGTGCATTACACGGCTTCTCCCCGGGTCGACGTGTGGGCAGTCGCCGCGAACGGCTGGGACGTGACCCAGGACAACAATCGCGGCAAGAGCGCCCTGGCGCGCGTCCAGTGGATTCCGATCCCCTGGGTCACGCTCGGGTTCACGGGCGTCTACGGGCCCGAGCGAGACTCGAGCGATGCCCACCAGCGATCGCTGCTATCGACAGACCTCACGGTCGATCGAGGACGCCTCATCGTCGGCGCCGAGGCGAACCTCGGCAAGGAACAGGAGAGTGGCGGCAATCCCACCTGGCGCGGCGCGGCCGTCACGGCTTTCTGGCGCGTAGCACGTCACGTGGGTGTGACGGCGCGCTACGACCAGATGGAGGACACGAATGGGTTGCTCACGGGTACGCCGCAAATTCTCCGCTCCGTGACCGTTGGGCCCATGTGGTATTTCTCGAGCGCACGCGAAGGAATCTTCAGCAACATCGAGCACACACGGTTCCACCTGCCACAGGTCGCCGTTCGGGCCGCCGTACGGGCCGATTGGTCGTCCACGCCGTTTTTCACCGACGCCAAAGGGGCACCGCAGAGCTCGAACACGAAAGCCGTGATCGAGCTGATCTACGTGTTCTAGGGAGGGATACCATGCTGTACGAACTGCGTCGCATGGAGGGTCCGATCAAGTGGCTCGTGACCTGTTTGCTCGCGACCCTGGGACTCTCGTACGTCTTCGGAGCCTTGATGGTCTCTCTCTACGCCGGCTTCACTCCCGCGCGCGTGGCTGCCACGTACGCGGGTCCCGAGATGTCGATGCCGATGCCTCCCGAGTCGACGATGGTCGTGAACCGGCCCATGAGCATGGCCGACTTCGCCCAGCCCGAGGTGCACACGGTCGATACGAATCTCCTGATCCAGGACACGCACGTGCATGTGCCGATGTACGGTGTGATCGCGGCTGCGCTGGGCGTCGTGGTGCTGGGCCTCTCGCTCCGACGCCCGTGGGCGCTCGGCCTCATCACGCTGTTGTTCGCGGCGCCGTGGCTCGACTTCGCGGGCATGTGGCTCACGAAGTTCGTTTCGCCGCGGTTCGCCGTCCTCACCCTCTTCGGAGGGTGGGCCATGGGCGGAGCCTATTTCATCGTCACGGCGCTCGCCGTGTATCAGATGTGGTGGTCACCGAAAGGAGTCGCAGCATGACCTGGCTGATTCGCGCGGCGGCGATCGCCGCGGTGTTGCATATCACTCCCGCGGTTGTGTTGGTCAAGCGGCCCGATGCGGTGCAAGCCCTGCTCCCGGGCGCGGACGCCTACTTTGCGCGCGAGGTGCACCTGAGCGACGTCGATGCGCACCGTTTGCACGAGGTGGTGGACTGGAGTCCCGAAGACGGTGTATTGGCGTTCTACACGGGGAAGACGGGGTCCACCGTCGTCGGCGCGCTCGAGTTCGTGCGCGTGGACACGCCGCACGGGCCGATCGAGGTGGCCGTCGGGTTCACGCCCGCGGGGCGGATCCGCGGCGTGATCGTCACCAAGGCCACCGTCGAAATGAAGCCCTGGGTGCTCGAGGCGGTCGCCGGCGGGCTCCCGGAGCGTTATCGGGACCTGAAGCCGGGCGATACACCGGCGGGCGCCGCCGCCCTCGCCGGAAAGACCGGGAATCTGGCGGTCTATATCGCCGGGGAGGTTGATAAAGGGGTTACCCGCGCTCTTGCGGCGTACGGCGCGTTTTACAATCATGTGAGGGCCTGAGCGTTCGTTCTGGAACGGTTTCGGCTGTCGTTCGCAACATCTTCGGGTCGGAGCGCGTCACATGGGCATGAAAGCATCGTTGGCGATGGTTATGCTGGCTGCCCTGGCCACTTTAGGGTGCCCGTACTCCGATCAGATCACGAGCAACGGCGGGCTCGCGATTGCGGGCGGGGGTGGCGGCGGCACGGGTCCCGACGCCCTCCGGTTCACGGTGCAGCCGAGTGGCGCAACGGCCGGAAACATCATCACGCCGGCGATTCAGGTGACGGTCTTCGACAGCCTGGGTGTTCCGGATTCGGCCTTCACCAACCCCATCACGATCGCGATCGGCGTCAATCCGGTGGGTGGAAACCTGTCGGGGACACTCAGCGTCACACCCGTCAACGGGATCGCATCGTTCGGCGATCTGGTGATCTCGAGCTCGGGCGCGGGATACACGCTTGTCGCATCAACGAGCGGCGCCACGAGCGCATCCAGCGCGTCGTTCACTATCACCGCACCCTAGGTTAGGTGGGGGGTCACCCAGCAGCGCGGGTGGGCTCGTTCCAGGCGATCTCGAAAAACCCGTTACAGCGGTGGCAGCGCATGCTCGGCGGTTCGCCTTCGATCTTCGCGCGGTCACGGCAATTGGGGCACACGGCGTACCGGGCTCCCCAGGCTAGGGGGAAGCGCGGGTGTTTGGGGCTCGGGACCACCGACCAGCGGAGCGCCGGCTCGGGGGAGAGCTGCAGCTGACCGCGCGGTATAGCGATAGGCTTGCCCTTCACATCGACCGTCGCATCGGCGGCGGTGAGCTTGAGGATCCGGTACCAGGCGCCCTTGCGGAGCGGGCACTTCACGTCGGCTTTGAGACGAGCCCATTGGAACGCAGCTGGCATAGCGTCCTCACGATCGGTGTGCGGGGAATGCGCGTGCTACGTTAGGGACGGGCGTACGGCGCGGGCTGTGGGGGAGGTCACAGCACTCCGGTAACTGACGGAATGGGCGTCAGTCTACGCGCTCGACCGCCTCGCGCTTGAGCCCCGGCCAGGCCTGGCACGCCCCGATCCAGGCGCGCTTCCTAGGGGCGTCCAAGAAGCCCGCGTTGTCCTCCTTGAGCCACTGAACGAGCTCTGGCGCGGCGTCGTGCACGGCGACACGGTGCTCTTCTCTCAAGCCCTGCCCTTCTTCGAGCGTCCACTGGCAGACGTGACCCACCAGCCGCAGGCCCACCGTCATGTAGATGTCGATATCGACGCCGCGCAAGGCGCCAGGAGAGCCGCCGCGCTCTTCGGCGTGACTCAGGGGCCAGCCGCGGAAGGCCAGATCGCGGTCTCCCGTGCGGGGGATCCTGAAATCCCGCGGGTCGCCGCGGAGTTGGTCCACGGCGTAAGGCGTGGTGCTTGGGCGCACGGTAAGGAATATGCCTGCCGCAGCGGAAGGTGCCAGTCGGGGCTACGGGACGCCCTCGATCACGACCATGTTGGTCCGCGCGGCTCGACGCCTCATTACTCCCAAATTTGGGATTTTCACCAAGACCAAACGCAAAGTGAGGCGACTCACGCAAAGCGTGGTCTTTGTCCTGAAGCGAGGACGTTACTCGCTCGCGACAATCTGGGTCTTCACATCACCTCTAGCGAGGTGGTGGTCACATGCGCGAACACATGACTCAGCAATTGAGCGAGCGGCGTCGAGCCGTACTCAGGCAAGCGAGCGCTGCCCTGCGTGGAAAGCTGGTCTCCTTGTGGCAGCTCGCGAGTGAGGGAGGAGAATCCGTCGCCCAAGTCGCCAGCGGGCCGATCCCCGCGCATGACATGGGGGGGGTCGATGTCGCGGCGGCGCTGCGGGCGTGGGGCCTGGTCCCAGGCGAGGAGAGTGCATGGCTCTTTTGCCGGCTGGACGCCGAGCGCTGGCACGGGGCTCGGGTGCGCGCCGATGTGCCGGCGCCGCCGCCTGCGGGAGTCGAGCGCCGCAGCCCGGAGCGGCTCACGCTCGAGTTGGCGAGTCTCTCGCTTGGCGCGCTCGAGCGAATGTGGGCAACGACGGATCAAGCGACCATCTATCTGTGCGCCGCACGAGCGATGCTCGATAACTGCATGGGACGCGTGTGTGGAGCGGACGGGCTGTCGACGACGTCCCGGGCGCATTTGCTTGCTGACCTGGCGGGGGTCGCCGACGCGATCGACGGTGCGCTGAAGGCAGCGTAGGGGGAATTCTTGCCGAAGACGGAGCCCGGCTCAGCGTCCTCCGAGTTTGCTCGCGTGCGCCCGCGCAACACAAGCTAGGCGGATTCCTGCGGCGTCCGCGCATCGCCAAGGCGATATCCCCTTCCCGCCACGTTGAGCCACAAGGTGTTGCACGGATACGGTGCCACATGTGCACGGTACGGGTGATGCGGCGACTCCCCGCGTCTTCGAACGGCTGTTCACCTCAGGTCGGTCGGACGCTTCGAGAAGGGGGGACGACATGTGCGCTCACCGGATGTTCCTCGGCGTTACCACCTCTATCCTGTTCACCGCTGCACTGCTTGTGGGCTGTGATCGCGGCGACCGGCCAGCGCCTACCGCCGTGCGCCCCGTGGGGCCGCAGGCGGACCTGGGCGTGGTAAGCGACGCGACCGCATGGTTGCAAAGGGCGTTGAACGTCGGGGTGATCTTGTCTACCGATCCCAGTGCGGTACCGTGGACGGATGAAGACGAGAGTGATGAGGCCGGCGACGCAATCACGGTGGTGCCGTTCGACTTCGATCCGTCTCACACGAATCTCGTGCGGGCTCGCTGGTTGCGGGGTACCGGTTGCCCGACGGGCGCCGCGACGGATCTGGCTTGCCCGGCGCCCGGCGACGCGCGGAACGAAGGACTGTTACTCGTCAAGACGGGTCCTACGTCGACGAACGCGGCGGCTGGAGCGGACATAAAAGGCGTGAAGGGGATAACGCTCAGCGAGCTGGGATATGACATCCGCAAGACCGTCGCCGCCGCCAATCCTGCCGGGTCGCACTGCGGCGCCGGGGCGCCCCGGTTCAATGTGCAGACGACGGACGGGTTCTTCTTCGTCGGCTGTAATTCTCCGCCAGCCAACAGCGTCGGCGTAGGTGGCGCCTGGCTCCGCCTTCGCTGGGGGACGACCGCGTGCCTGCCGGCCTTCAACGCGGCCACAGGTCTGCCAGGCTGCATCACAGGCGCAGTCCAGTCCATCGCGATCGTCTTCGATGAGGGCACAGACACTGGGCCAGACTTCATTGGTCTCGCGATCCTCGACAACATCGACATCAACGGGACCCTAGTCGGAAGAGGGCCCGGAAACTAGAGCAGTTGCGAGCATCGAAACCTCGGGCGGGCCGATCAGCCCGCCCGCTGGTCTATCCATCAAAATGATGTTTCGAGCTCTTCAGAAATGGTCTTCATGCCCGAGGAGAGAGTCGAACTCTCACGGGGTTGCCCCCGGGGGATTTTGAGTCCCCTGCGTCTGCCATTCCGCCACTCGGGCGACGCTAGCGCTTCGGCGAGTCGAGCCGCTCGGGATCCCGCTGCTTGGCGAGCATGCGCTCCGTGAAATCCAGGCGCTCCTCGATCTCGCTGAGCCGGCTCTGCACGTCCTCGCCTGCTCCCTCCCCCAGCCGCCGCTGGGTCTCCTCGAGCGCACCGAGGCGTCGCTCCACGTCTTCCATCGCCCGCCCCAGTTCACGCCACGACAATTTGCGTCCACGCAGCGAGTCGGCCGGGGCGCCCCCGCCCCGCCCCGACAACATCTTTCCGACCGAGATGGCCAGCATGATGAAGGCCACTCCGACCGCCCACTCTGGGATTATTCCGAACATGTGCGTCCTCCAGAGGCGCTGAACTTAGCTCCTCCCCGTCCCCTGCGGCAGCCTCGTTCACCGCAACTAGACGGGGACCGTGTGTCAAAAGTCACAGCCCGACGCAGCCGGCATCCGACATCGTGTGGCACGCGCGACAACCGGGCGCGCGGCGCCCTGCAGTGCCTCACCCGGCCGTCCTTCGGAGGGCGCCCATGCGCCAAGTGCAATACTGGGCCCGCGTACGGGCCCGGGCGGACTGCCCCCTGCGTCGCGGGGCCTGGTACCGCGTCGTGGACCTCACCCCCGTCGAAGCCTTGGTGGACGTCAACCACCGCTTGCTCCATATCCCTCGCGCGTTCGTTCAGGTGCTCCCACTCCGACCCCCGATGTGGTCGGTGGTGCCGGGCCCGCGCGATAGCGAGGGGCACGTCGCCGGCCCCGATCGACCCTATGGCGTATGCCCCGCCTGCTGCGGCCGGGCGCCGCTGCAACGCTCGGCCACCGCCATGCGCTGCCCGCGCTGCGGCACGGCCTCCGCGATCGCCTGGTCCGACTCGCCCTGGCGAGCCTTCGAGGTCATCGGGGCGCGACCGTCCGCAAGTGCCATCGCGCGGGCGCGGGCGAGCGCCCTGAAGGCGCTGGCGACGGCTTTTGGGCTCAGCGCCTAAGGGATAATAGGGTGGGATAAAGCAACGGGCGGCCAGGTTGGCCGCCCGTTGCCGGTTTCGAGGCCTAGAGGGCTACGGGCGCGGCCGCTTGCGAGGGCCGGCGCGGGGGGGGGGGCGGACCATCTCCCGCCGCTCTTCGCGGCGCTGCCGCATGACCTGGGCTACACGTTCCTAGAACCTCCGCCGCTCCTCTTGATACCGCGCGTGCTGCACGGGCGTGAGATAGCCCTGCATTTCACGCGCTTCGTCGCGGTTGAACTGTTGCAGCTTGAGCTGATTGTCCTGCCGCTCATTGATGAGCTGCTTCACGCGATCCTGATTGGGTGTCCCCGAAGCGAGCTCGTCGTTCAGCTGCTGGTTGATCTCCCGCTGCCGAGCGCGGATCGGTCGCCGCTGCTCTTCGAACCGCCCTTCAGTCTCCTGCAGCTTCTTAGCCTGGTCGTCCGTTAAGCTGAGCGTCTGGCGGACGTGGTCGTTCCAGCGTTGAATGATCTGTTTCCGGTACTGTTGCGCCTCCGGCCCGTTCGCAGGCGGAGCTTGCCCCGAGTCCCCCGGCTCTTGCCCGACGAGCGCGGGAGTCACGGCAAGCAGCAGCAGCCATACGAGTCGCTTCATCACCCCTCCAGAGACTCGAGCAAGGCGCGGAGCTCCACCGTGTTCAAGTCGTCGAGACCCACGTCTTGCACTGAAACGACGGCTTCCCCACCCGATTCCCCGACTCCCTCGAGCACTTGCTTTAGCTGGTCGGTCGAAAGGCCGTCCAGGTCGGCCGGGGCCGATGCGGAGGACTGGTGGCTGGAGCCCATGATTCGCAATGCCACCGCTCCGCCGCCGACCACGATTACCAGGGCGGCCGCGATCCGGAGCCATTGGCGCGGAAGCCACGACCCGATCCGCTCGCCCGCCGCGCGCTCGGCCCGCAGCCGCTCGATCACCGCCTGCGCGGTCGCCTCCACGTCCAGGCGCTCGGCCGCTCGCGCGCCGAGCCGCTGCGCCAGTTTTTCCAGTTGGTCGTCGTTCACGCCAGCTGCTCCTTCAGTCGCTTGACGGCGTGGTGAAAATGCACGCGCGCGGCTCCGGGCGTCGTCCCGAGCGCCCCCGCGATCTCCTCGTACTCGAGCCCCTGCTGCGCTCGGAGCAGGAACACCTCCCGCTGCATCCGGGGCAGTCGCTCCAGGCCCGCGGCCAGCCGTGCTTCCATCTCGCCCGCCACCGCATGCTCGTGCGGATCGCCCTCGGTGTCCCGGAGCTCTTCCGCCAGTGGGACCACGCGTGTTCGCCGAGCCTTGCGATATGCATCCTTCAGCACGTTTCCGCCGATCGTCATCAGCCAGGTGCGAAACCGGCATTGCCCGCGGAACCGCCCAAGCGCCCGGAACGCCCGAATGAACGTTTCCTGTACCAGGTCGTCGACGTCGGCGTCTCCCCTCCCACCTGACCCGCTCGCCCCGAGAAATCTCGCGAGCGCGCGCGCGTGACGGCGGACCAGCTCGGCCGCCGCCTGCTCGTCGCCGCCCTTCCAGGCGGCAATCAGCGCCGCATCGGACGGGACGGCGGCGACGGGTTCGGCGGGGGGCATGCGCGTCGGGATGGTAGACGTGAAAGTTGGGATGAAATTAAGGCGGCAGGGCGGCAAAGGCGGCATGAAGTCTTGTTCCCCCCCCTGCCGCCGTGCCGCCGTGCCGCCCTTGCGATTCCGGTAGCCAGTCAGTAGGTTCGAAATTCGAACGATCGTTCGAACCATGCGCCCCTACGACGAGCGGCTCGATCAATTCCTGTCCAGGGCGGCGAAAGTGTTCGCCGACCAGGGATACCACTCGACCACGATGCGGGATCTCGCGGCGGCCACCGGCATGTCGCTCGCCGGCATGTATTACTACGTCCGCGGCAAGGAAGAGCTGCTGTACCGCATCCAGGAGCGTTGCTTCACCCAGGTGCTCGCGGGCGCCGAGCAGGTTCTGGCGGGGCTCCGCGGGACCGATGTCGACCCACTCGAGCGGCTCCAGGCGTTCATCCGGCACCACGTCGGATTTTTCGCCGCGCACATGGCCGAGATGAAGGTCCTCTCTCACGAAGCGAACTCGCTCGGGGGCGAGCGGCTGCGCAAGGTCAGCGTGATCAAGCGGCGGTACGTCGATCTGCTCGAGCGCCTCTTGCGGGACGTGGCCCCGGACGACCCCGCGGTCGAGCGCAGCGCGGCCGCGTACGTTCTGTTCGGCATGATGAACTGGATCTATAACTGGTACGACCCGGCGGGCGAGATCGACCCCGAGCGCCTGGCGGGCCTCATCGCGCGAATTTTCGGCGGCGGCTTTGCCGAGGCGCGTTCCACGGTACATGGAGGGTGACGGCTCATGGCTACAATGACGGAACCCAGGATCGAGACCAAGACGCTGGTGCACTATATGGTGGAAGGGGGCATCGCCATCATCGAGCTGGACGATCCCCCGGCCAACACGTACACGTACGAGATGATGCGCCAGCTCGACGAAGCGATTCTTCGGGCGCGCTTCGAGGATAACGTGCACGTGATGGTGCTCCGGGGCCGGGGCGACAAGTTCTTCTCCGCCGGCGCGAACATCGGAATGCTCAACACCGTCACGCCCCGCTTCAAGTTCTTCTTCTGCCTGCACGCCAACGAGACGCTCAACCGCCTCGAGCAGACGCCCAAGCTCACGATCGCGGCGCTGAACGGGCACACGGTGGGCGGTGGGCTCGAGATCGCGATGGCCTGCGACATCCGGCTTGCCAAGGAGAACGCCGGTAAGATCGGACTGCCCGAGGTGAACCTGGGCGTGCTGCCCGGCACGGGCGGGACTCAGCGGCTGGCGCGGCTCGTGGGCAAGGCGCGCGCAATCGAGTTGATGGCCAAGGGCGAGCTGTTCTCGTTCGACCGCGCCAAGGAGCTCGGCATCGTGCACGAGATCCTGCCCGCCAAGGAGTTCTGGGAGCAGGTCATGCTCTACGCCAGGCAGTTCTGCCCGCCGCACAAGGCGTCGAAGGCCGTTGGCCTCATCAAGCGGTCGGTACAGACCGGTGCGGAAATACCCTTCGAGACGGCGCTCGCGCTCGAGCGTGAGCTGCAGCAACAGCTCTTCCAGAGCGAGGATGCGAAGGAAGGCATCGCGGCCAACGTCGAGAAGCGGATGGCGGAGTTCAAGGGCCGGTGAAAACCGACCTGCTCATCGCGAACGAGTGGCGGGGCGCCGCCAAGCGCTACTGCCTCACCAACCCCGCCACCGAGGAGCCGCTCGCCGAGGTGGCTGAGGCGGGTGAAGCCGAGATGGACGCCGCAGTGAACGCCGCCCGGGCCTGTCTCGAATCGAAGGAGTGGCGCGATCTGCCCGCCCGGCGCCGCGGCCAGCTGCTCTATCGCATCGCGGAACTCCTCGAGCAGCGCTCGGGGCAGATCGCCGAGGTCGAGACCAAGAACAACGGCAAGCCGCTGTTCGAGTCGAAGATCGACGTGGCGATGGCGATCGAGACCTTCCGCTATTACGCCGGTTGGGCGGACAAGATCACGGGCGATACGCTGCCCGTGAACGGGCCTTTCTTTACGTACACGCTGCGAGAGCCGGTGGGGGTCGTCGGCGCGATCGTCCCGTGGAACTTTCCCTTGAACCTGGCCACCTGGAAGGTTGCCCCTGCCCTCGCGGCGGGGTGCACGGTGGTCCTCAAGCCGGCCCACGAGACGCCGCTCACCGCCCTGATGCTCGGCGAGATCGCGATCGAAGCAGGCTTGCCCCCCGGCGCGCTCAACGTCGTCCCCGGCCCTGGCGCCACGGCCGGAGCGGCGCTCGTGCGCCACCCGCTGGTCGACAAGATCGCGTTCACCGGCTCCACCGAAGTGGGGCAATGGATTCAGCGCGAGGCTGCGGGAACAGTGAAACGTCTCACGCTCGAGCTCGGCGGGAAGAGCCCAAACATCATCTTCGCGGACGCAGACCTGCAGGCCGCCGTGCGCGGCGCCCAGAGCGGCATTTTCTACGGCAAAGGGGAGGTGTGCGCCGCCGGCTCGCGTCTCTTGGTCGAGCGCTCGGTGCACGACCAGGTGGTCGAGCAGCTCGCCGAGCGGGCGAAGAAGCTCACGCCGGGTGATCCGTTCGACAAGAACACGCGCCTCGGCGCCATCGTGTCCAAACGGCAGCAGGAGTCAGTGCTCTCTTACATCGCCGCCGGGACCAGGGACGGAGCTCGCCTCGTGGCCGGTGGCAAGGCGGCCAAGGTCAACGGCAAGGGCTTCTACGTCGAGGCGACCGTGTTCGATGGCGCCACGCCCGGCATGAAGATCGTGGACGAGGAGATCTTCGGCCCGGTGCTGGCCGTGCTCACGTTCGAAAACGAGGCGGAGGGCATCGAGCTCGCGAACCGGTCGCGTTACGGGCTCGCGGCCGGCATTTGGACCAAGGATGTGCAGAGGGCGCACCGGGTGGCTCGGGCGATCAAGGCCGGGACCGTGTGGATCAACACATACAACTTCTACGATCCTGCCGCCCCGTTCGGTGGCTACAAGTTTTCCGGGTTCGGGCGGGATCTGGGCAAAGAGGCGCTGAACAACTACACGGAGACGAAGACGGTGTGGGTGGGACTCTGAAGGGCGGCAGGGCGGCACGGCGGCATGACTAATCGCGGAGCTCACATCTGCGCGGCGCTTAGGACCCCCGTCGGAAAGCACGGGGGCTCACTGGCATCCGTGCGCGCGGACGATCTCGCAGCCATTCCCATCAAGGCCGTCGTCGAGCGGACGGGGATCGATCCGTCGAGCATCGACGACGTCATTCTCGGTTGCACCAATCAGGCGGGTGAAGACAATCGCAACGTCGCTCGGATGGCGCTGCTCCTCGCGGGCCTCCCGGTCGAGGTCCCCGGCCAAACGGTGAATCGGTTGTGCGGGTCGGGACTGCAAGCGGCGGCGAGCGCGGCTCAGGCGATCAAAGCGGGCGAAGGCGACGTGTTCATCGCTGGCGGAGTCGAAAACATGACCCGCGCACCCTACGTCACGCTGAAATCGGGCGAGGCGTGGAGCCGCAAGGCGCCGGATACCGCGGACACCACCGTCGGGTGGCGGTTCACGAATCCCCGCATGAAGAAGGAATGGACGATCTCACTTGGCGAGACGGCCGAAGTGGTGGCCGAGCGGTACAAGATCACGCGCGCCGAGCAGGATGCGTTCGCGGTCGAGAGCCAGCGCCGGGCGGAGGCGGCGCTTAAGGCCTGCGTCTTTACTGACGAGCTCGTGCCGGTGCCCCTGTCCGACGGAACCACGTTCGCCAAGGACGAATACCCGCGCGCGGGTGTCACGCTGGAGAGCGTGGCAAAACTGAAGCCTGCGTTCAAGCGGGACGGAACTGTTACGGCCGCGAGCTCGAGTGGGATCAATGATGGGGCGGCAGCGCTGTTGGTGACAGGGGAGGTTGGGGAGGTTGGGGAGGTTGGGGGAGGACGGGGGAGGTTGACGCCGCTTGCGCGAATAGTTGCGACTGCGGTGGCAGGTGTCGATCCAAGCTGCATGGGGTTGGGACCGATTCCCGCCACGCAGAAGGTGCTGAAGCGCGCCGGCATGAAGATCGAGCAGATCGACCTGATCGAGCTAAACGAGGCGTTCGCGGCTCAGGCGGTCGCCTGTATCCGCGAGCTGAAGCTCGATCCCGCGCGTGTGAACATCTACGGCGGTGCGATCGCGCTCGGACACCCACTCGGTGCAACCGGAGCTCGCATTCTGACGACGCTCGTCCACGCGCTGCGTCGCACGAATTCGCGGTACGGCTTGGCCACGATGTGCATCGGCGTCGGCCAGGGGATCGCGATGCTGGTGGAGCGCGCCTGATGGCCGCCTACGAGCGCGTGCTGGTCGAGATCGCGAATGGGATCGGGACGATCACGTTGAACCGTCCCGAGAAGCTCAACGCGCTGGACCGGCCGTTGTGCGACGAGCTCCGCGAGGCGCTCGCGCTGCTCACCAGGAGCGAGGGCGTCCGCGTCGTGATGATCACGGGAGCGGGTCGTGCGTTCTGCGCCGGCGCGGATCTCGGAGTGCTCGAGGCGGATGGGCCGGCGCTCGTCGCGGCCGGAAAGGATGTGGCGCTCGCCATCCGGGGCGCGCCGCAGCCGGTGCTCGCGGTGGTGAACGGTCCAGCCGCTGGTGGCGGCGCGAACCTCGCGCTCGCCTGCGACTACCGGATCGCGTCGGATCAGGCGTCCATCGGCCAGGTGTTCGCGAAGCTCGGGCTCGTGCCCGATTGGGGCGGCTCGTTTTTCCTACCCCGCCTGGTCGGCCCCTCCAAAGCCCTCGAGCTGGTGTGGAGCGCACGTATGGTGTCGGCCGCCGAGGCACTGGCGCTCGGCCTGTTCGACCGAGTGGTGCTGCACGTCGAGCTGCAAGCGGAGGCCCGCCGCCTCGCCGAGCTGTGGGCGGAACAGCCGGCGAGGGCCGTCCGGCTGGCCAAGGAAGCGCTGTACCGGAGCGACGCCGGATCCCTGAGCGCGGCGCTCGATCTCGAGATCAGACAGCAGACTGAACTCTTCATCTCCCCCGAGGCGCGCGAGCGCATCGAGGGAGCGTCACTTGCCAAGAGGAGTCGCTGATGGTTCGCAAGCTCAACAACTTCGATGAGTGGATCGACTACTTCCGCTCCTGGCAGGACTCGATCGGCCTGCCACAGGGCGAGATTCGGAACTTCAAGTTCGAGGCCAAATTCGGCGAGCAGGAGGTGCCGCACATCGAGTTCGGCCATTACAAAGGGCAACGGAAGTGGCCGACGGTGATGCACATCCCCGACCAGCGCATCCGCGACGCGCTCTTGAACCTCATTGTCTATCAGGGCGACACCGAGTTCGCCTCCGTCGAACAGCAACGCAACCTCCTGACCCACGCGCCGTCGGACTACGATCTGCTCGCGTTGATGCGCGTGATGACCGAGGAGATGCGGCACGGCTGGCAGATGTCCTACCTGCTCTGCACGCACTTCGGGGACGAAGGCAAGCGCGAGGCCGCCAAGCTGCTCGAGCGCCGGGCGGACGAAGGCGAGCGGCTGCTCGGCTCCTTCAATGAGCTCGTCGACAACTGGCTCGACTTCTTCACCTACACCCAGTTCATCGACCGGGACGGCAAGTTCCAGCTGACCATGCTCTCCGTCTCGGCATTCGACCCGCTGTCGCGCTCGATGAACCCAATGCTCAAAGAGGAGTCGTTCCACCTGGGCACCGGCAACAACGGCCTGCTGCGCATCGTGAAGGCCGGCAAGATGCCGCCGGAAGTGATCCAGCGCTTCTTCTATAAGTGGATCCCGACCGCGTTCGACCTGTTCGGGACGGACAACTCGTCGTCGGCGCACTGGGCATACGTGTGGGGTCTCAAGGGGCGCTACGACGAGCGCGAGCATCAGATCGAGCCGGACAAGGCCAAGCTCAACGAGCTCAGCCGGGAGCTGTACCGGCAGGAGATCAGCAAGCTGGTCGAGCGGCTCAACATGTTTATTCCCGACCGCGACCGCTGGCTGCGGATGCCGGACACCAAGTTCAACCGAAAGATCGGCGTCCATGCACATCAGCGGTACACGGTCGACGGCGAACCCATCGACGATCCCGCGAAATACGCGACCTACCTGACCAGCGTCCTGCCCCAGCCCGAGCATTACGAGACGGTACACGGAATCGAGAAGGAGCCGGGCTGGATCGAGTCGAAGAAGGCGGACAGCCTGCTCAAGTGAGCGGCACGCTCGTCATCGCGCACCGCGGCGCGTCGGGCTACGAGTACGAGAACTCCCGCGCTGCCTTCCGGGCGGCCAAGGCCCGCGGCGCCGACGCGATCGAGCTGGATATCCACGCCGCCGCGGACGGCGTGCTGTTCGTGCACCACGACGAGATGGTGAGCGGCGTGCACATCACGCGCGCCACCGCTGCGCAGGTGCGTGCGTTGCGGCTTCCGAACGGGGAGTCGGTGCCCACGCTCGAGGACGCGCTGGGTGTGATCGACCCGGCCCTGCAAGTCTTCATCGAGGTCAAGTCCCTGCCCCGAGAATTCGACGACCGGTTACTCGCCGCGTTGGAGCACGGCGGCGCTCGGTTCGCCGTGCACGGGTTCGACCATCGCATTGTCAGGCGGCTGGGCGAGGCGCGACCGGAGTTGGCGCGCGGGGTCCTGCTCGCGTCCTACCCACTGCGCCCCCTCGAGGCGCTGCAGGACACCGGGGCCACCGTGCTATGGCAAGAGCAGAGCCTGATCGACGCCGAGCTGGTCGAGACGCTCCACGGCGCGGGTTTGCGCATCTACGCGTGGACCGTGGACGACCCCGAAGACATGCGGCGCCTCCTGTCGCTCCGCGTGGACGGACTGTGCACCAACGTGCCGGACGTCGGCCGGCGGGCCCTGGAGGGGGGGGGCGCTCGATGACCGGCGCTCGCATCGCCGTGATCGGGGCGGGCACCATGGGACACGGGATCGCCTATGTGGCGGCGCTCGAGGGCTTCGAGGTCCGCCTCACCGATAGCCAGCCGGATGCCCTCCGGCGGGGCATGGGGCGCCTGAATGACCTCCTGGCGATCGCCGTTCGGCGCGGCAAGCTCACGGAGGAGGACCGTAACGCGGCCGCGGGGCGCCTGCGCGCGGAGGCCGACTTCGCACCCGCGGTGCTCGATGCCGAGGTGGTGATCGAGGCGGTGCGGGAGCACCTGGGCACCAAACAGCAGGTCTTCGCCGAGGTCGAACGGGCGGCACCCGCGAGCGCCCTGCTCGCCACCAATACGTCCTCGCTTTCCGTGGCCGCGATTGCGGCCGCGGTGAAGGAGCCTGCCCGAGTCCTCGGCCTGCACTTTTTCAATCCGGTGCACGCGATGAAACTCGTCGAGGTGGTGACCCACCCGCAGTCCGCCGCTCAGGCCGTGGACCGAGCGGTGACGTTCGCCAAAGCGCTCGGGAAGGAGCCGATCGTCGTCAAGGATTCTCCGGGGTTCGCCTCGAGCCGGCTGGGCCTGGCGCTCGGGCTCGAGGCCATGCGGATGCTCGAGGAGGGCGTCGCATCTCCCGAGGATATCGACAAGGCGATGGAGCTGGGATACAACCACCCGATGGGCCCGCTCAAGCTGACCGACCTGGTCGGGCTCGACGTGCGGCTCGCGATTGCGGAGTATTTGTTCCAGGCGCTCGACGACCGCCGCTTCGAGCCCCCCCAGATCCTCCGCGACAAGGTGGCCCGGGGGGAGCTCGGTCAGAAGAGCGGTAAGGGGTTCTACAACTGGGGCGCCTGAAGCGCCCCCACGCTGCGTCGGCTCAGATACCGGAACAGATCTTCGGACCCGCCGTTTGCGTCGCGATGGCCGTATGGTCGTCGGCGCCGCTGTTCCCTGGTTGATCGTCGCTGTAGGTGATGGACGCGGCCCCGGTCGTCGGAGACACCGCGATCCCGAAGTCGTCGAACAGATCCCGGTTGCCCGTGCATGAAATCCCGCCCTCGCACACGCCGCCGAAGTGGACGATCGGCGTGGCTGCGGCTTGCGTGAACTTGCTCCCCACGGCCGCCGCATTCTTGTTTTGGGCGAAAAACACGTACCACGCCGCCGATGCGGGATAGTTGTCGGGCGCCGAGCCGTCGAAGAACGAGGTCCCGTACCACACGACGTTCAGCTGCCCGGGCGCGCACGCGATGCTCCAGGGCATGATCGCCGTGGCGGAAGGGGCCTGGTTGATCTGGATCGGCCCCGACCACGTCAAGCCGCTGTTGGTCGAGAAGCTGTAGAAGAGGTTGTGGTTGTCGTTGTACACGACGTAGATCGTGCCGGCTTGATCCACCGTCGCGTTGATGAACTGGTGCCCGTACGAGACCGAGGGGTCCGGATTCACGTAGACCGCGTTGTCCGTGAACGTCACACCACCGTCGCGCGACACGGCGATCCAGACGGCGTGGAAATTGGTCGGAACAACGGCCTCGGCGGCGTTCGCAATGCCGCTGAATACCTGGTAGATGACGTGAGATTTCGGATCGATCACCAGGTTGCCGGTCGAGTTTTCTTCCAGCAGGAACGCGTGGGCGGCGTCGATCGCCGTTCCCAGCTGCGTGAAACTGCCCCCCGCGTCGAGGCTGCAGTTGACGTCGATGTTGAACGTCGCGATGTCGTGGTAGGAGATGCACACTTTGGTCGCCTGATCGGCCGCGATCCACTCGCGGTCGTCACCGGGAATCGTGGCGCTCAAGACGTTCTTGCTCCAGGTCTTCCCGCCGTCCTGGCTGGTCGAGACCGTGACGCTCGCCAGGCTCAGGCTCGCCACGTAGACGTTGTTGATGCCGCTCGCGTTGGCCTGCGGGGCGACGCCGAGATCGGTGTCGCCGCCCCCGGGCGCGACGCCCCCGGCGGCCTTGGAGATCTGGTTCGGTGATGTGAGCGCTGTGTAATGCATCCCGCCGTCGGTGGACTTCCAGGCGAGCGTGCCGGAGCCGAGGCCGAGCTCCGAGGAGACGTAGAAGTTCCCGGTCGCGTCGGCGCGAATCGCGGGCTCCGCGGCGCCGTTGGTGCAGCCGGACGACCCCGGGCACACCGTGCCCGGCGCGGCCCCGAGCTCGAAGTTGGTGAACACGAACGGTCCCGCCGTCACCGACTGCACCGCATCCACCCCGCGGGTCAGAGGCGGTGACCAGGGAGTCCTCCCGTCCTCGCACGACACCGTGAGCGCGATGCAGCCAAGCACGATTGCGGTCCGCATGGGGTGATCCTCCGCGTCTTGTCGGGTTCGGGTCGAACGACGTTTGGTCGCCGGGCAGCGTCCGAGCGCAAGTTCCGCACCCCGTTGCTGCGCGAGAGCTACGTGGGCTGGCCGACGCATCTTCACGTGTTTCATGATCGATGTGCGCTTCGGGAACAGCGGATGCGCGCGCGGATGTCGCGGTCGCGCAACTCCTGCTGTGGCGACGGCTCGCCGTCCATGGACCGTGCGGTTGAACGCGCACCCGTCCGGGGGTACTTTCTGCGCCCCATGAGTCATGGTCTTCCCCGCCCCGGGATCGCACGGCCGGACGCGCCGACCCGTATCACCGACGTCCACATCCATGTCCAGCCGTGGCGGGAGCTCAAGCCGCATGTGCTCGAGGTCATGTGGCGCGGGCTCGGCCAGGAGCGCGATCGGATGATCCAGGTGATGGACGACCCGCGCGCGCTGCTCGAGATCATGGATCGCTCAGGGGTGTGGCGCGTGGGCCTCGTGAATTATCCGTCGCCCGACGTGATGGGATTCACCGACGCGACCAACAGCTTCGCCGCCAAGTATGCCCAGGCCGATCCGGTGCGCCTCCTGCCCTACGGAGGCGTCCACGCGCGGTTCACGAAGGACCCGGCGGGCGACGTCGACCGGCTGGTCGACTTGGGGATTCGCCTGCTCAAGGTGCACCCACCCCATCAGGGCTTCCCCGCCAACGCTTACACGAACGGGCTCGAGAGCCTGGGGCGGATTTATCGTCGCTGCGAGGAACGTGGGCTGCCCGTGATGATCCATACGGGCACGAGCATTTTCCCGGGCGCGCGCTCCAAGTACGGCAATCCGATGGAGCTCGACGACGTCGCCATCGATTTCCCGGATCTCCAGATCGTCATGGCGCACGGCGGCCGGCCGCTCTACATGGAGGAGGCGTTCTTCATTCTGCGACGTCACCGGAAGGTGTGGCTCGATCTCTCCGGGATACCGCCCCTCCGTCTCTTGGAGTACTTTCCGCGACTTCCGGAGCTCGCCGATCGGGTGCTGTGGGGGACCGACTGGCCCAGCCCGGGCGTGAAGGATCTCCGTGCGAACATCGATCAGTTCCTTTCGCTGCCCCTGAGCGACCCGCACAAGAAGGCGATGCTCGAGACCAATGCGCTGGCTCTGTTTCCTTCTGCTCCTTAGCCCGGCTGCCGCGCGCGGGCAGACGACCGCGGGAGGCCCGAAGCCGCTCCACTTCGATTTCGGCGCTCTGCCCGCGACTCGGGATTCGTTCGTCTTCCGCCTGCGGGGGGAGAATCGCGGCTGGGCGGTGTGGCAGTACGAGATCAAGACGCTCGAGATGACCCAGGAGCTGATCTATACGGCGAGCTCCGCGTTCGAGCCGACTGAGGAGGAGCGGCTAAAGGTGGTGGTCAACCGGCAGACCGGAGAGCCGATCTCCACCTTCCACCACATCGATGTGTTCTCGCCTCAGAGCGATACGGTGATGATGGAACACGACCTCGAGGTGAAGCGCGGGGAGATTGCTGGCCGTCGCCGGATCGGGACGAAGAACGGCGAGGTGAAGATCGTGCCCGTGAGTCACGCCTTCCCGCGGGGCACGGTTTTGGGCGACTACTACCTGTTCGCGAGCGCGGCGACCGACGCCGCGCCGGGCGATTCGCTCGCCGTGGCAGCCTACAAGGAGTTCACCGATTCCCTGACCATGTTGAGCATCATCGCCGAGCCGCCCACCACCATCGAGGTCCCCGCGGGCCGCTTCGACGTGCTGCCGCTGCGGAGCGGCGGCTTCCGGATCTATACGACGCGCGTGCCCCGGCGCGTCATCAAGGGTGAAACGCTGGACGGGGCCTTCTCCTTCGAGTTGGTGCACTCGGGACCGGTCGTCCCGACGCCCGACTGATTCGTCCCATTCGGCAACGGAGCCCGCGTCGTATGCGTACACGTCGTATGCGCGTCCCGTCTCTGGTCGGAGGCCTGCTGCTCCTCGTCAGCATCCCTCCTTCTCTGCGCGCTCAGGCCGGCCGCATTCCCTACGAAGCGTTCTCCCTCCCCAACGGGCTCCGCGTCCTCTACTCCGAGGACCATGCCACGCCGATCGTTTCGGTGGATGTGTGGTACAATGCCGGCTCCCGCAACGAGCGACCGGGCCGCTCGGGGTTCGCCCACCTGTTCGAGCACATGATGTTCGAGGGCTCGGCGCACGTGAAAAAGGGCGAGCATTTCCAGCTCATCTCCCGCGCCGGTGGCTCCGAAAATGGCAGCACGGCGGAAGACCGCACGAACTATTTCGAGACCATCCCGTCCAACCGCCTGAACCTCGCGCTGTGGCTCGAGGCGGACCGGATGCGCGCGCTCGCCATCACGCAAGAGAATTTTCACAACCAGCGGGAAACCGTGAAGGAGGAGCGCCGGCTGCGGATCGACAACCCGCCCTACGCAGGGGCCTTCGTGGACGGCATGACCTGGCCGTTCGACAGTGCCACCTGTTTCGCCTACGCGCATACGGTGATCGGGTCGATGGACGACTTGAACGCGGCGCAGCTCGGCGACGTCCAGGCGTTCTTCGATACCTATTACGCTCCCAACAACGCCACCCTCGTGGTGGTCGGCGATTTCCGGCCGCTCGAGCTGCGGCGCTTGGTCAACCAGTATTTCAGCGACATTCCTCGACATCCGGATCCGAGCCCCGTGACGTGCGGCGCTCGGTTCTCCCCGGGCATCATTCGCCGTGAGGTGACCGATCAGCATGCGAACTTGCCGGCCGTGCTGCGCATCTATCGGGTTGCGCCTCACGCTGACCCGGACACGCCACCGCTCGAGCTCCTGAACATCATCCTGGGCCAGGGAGAGAGCTCGCGTCTCAACGTAGCCATCGTGCGGCGCGAAAAAGCTGCCGTGGGGGCCCAGGTCGCGATGAACCCGTTCGACTCCCGCCGCGGGCCGGGCGTGCTCCTGGTTCTCGCGATCGCCAATCAGGGCGTCGACGTCCTGCACCTCGACTCCCTCCTCGCCGCGCAGCTCGACACGATCCGCACCAGCGGTGTCACGGCCGACGAGCTGACCAAGGCGAAGAACACGTTCCGCGCGAACTTCATCCACAACCGCGAAACCACCATCGGCCGGGCCGAAGAGCTCCATCACTATGACATGTTCCACGCCTCGGTCGCCGAGATCAACACGGACCTGGATCATTACATGGGACTCACCGCGGGCGACGTTCGACGGGTCGCGGCGAAATACCTCGATCCCGCGAATGCGCTGGTGGTGATCGTGAAGCCGCCCGTGGCTGCCGGGAGCGCCAAGTGAGCCGCCCGCTGGTGGTGGCTGTGGCTCTCTGCGCCGTCGTTCCGTTTTTCCATCGCCTCTCGGCGCAGGCCTCCTTCCCCACCACACCCCCGAAGCCGACCCGGCTCGCGCCGCTGCGCTTCCCTCCTTTCAAGGAGGCGACGCTCCCGAACGGCTTACAGCTCGTGGTGGTCGAGCGCCACGAGCAACCGGTCATCTCGGTGAGCCTGGCGTTCCGCGCGGGGGACATCTATGACCCGGCGGGCAAAGAGGGTCTCGCGGAGCTGACGGCCGAGCTGCTCTCCAAGGGGACGGACACGAGGACGGCGGACCAGATCGCCGCTACGATCGAAGGCGTCGGCGGATCGCTTTCGGCGTCCTCGGGATCCGATTTCCTCACGATCTCAGTCGATGCGCTGAGCGACCAGGCGGAGCTCGTGTTCGATCTGCTGGGCGACGTCACCCTGCACTCGACGTTTCCCGAGGCCGAGCTCGAGCTGGCGCGCACGCGAGCCCTGTCGGCGTTGGCGCTGCAACTCTCACAGCCCAGCTCGGTGGCGCAGCGGTTCTTCGCGAGTGAGATCTACGGGCGCAACCCCTACGGCAAGAGCGCGACCCGCGAGAGCTATCAGGCGGTCACCCGGGACGACGTGGGCCAGTTCGCCCGCGCGCGGTTACGGCCGTCCGGTGCGTTGCTGGTGGTCGCGGGCGACGTGACGGATGCGCAAGCTCGGGAGCTCGCCGGCAAAATGTTCGCAGGATGGCGTGGAGCGGCGGCCGCAAGCCCGGCCCTGCCCGCGCCCCCGGCGCGCTCGGCGACAGACATCTTGCTCGTGCATCGGCCCGGCTCGGCGCAGGCCAACATCGCGCTCGGTAACCCGACGACCATGCCGACCGATCCGATCTATTACGCCGGTCGCGTCGCCACCCAGGTATTGGGGGGAGGAGCGGACGCTCGGCTGTTCCTCATTCTGCGCGAACAGAAGAGCTGGACCTATGGCGCCTATGCCGCGCTGCATCGCTACCGGGGGCTCGGCTACTGGCAGGCCACGGCGGAGGTGCGGACCGATGTGGCGGATAGCGCGCTGGCCGAGCTCCTCCACCAGGTGGAGCGAATCCGGACCGAACCGATTCCTGACTCGGAGCTCGTGGCGGCGAAGGGATTCATGGTGGGCTCGTTCCCGCTCACCATCGAGACGCCAAGCCAGATCGCCGGCCAGGTGGGGAACGTGAAGCTCCTGGGTCTGGGAGACGATTACCTGCGGCTCTACCGCGAGCGGTTGAGCGCGGTGACGGCGCTCCAGGCGCGTGCCGCCGCGGCCCGTCTCTACCGCACGCGTGCCCTGACCATCGTCGTCGTGGGCGACGGCGCGAAGCTCTACGATCGGCTCAAGGCCATCGCCCCGGTGCGCATGGTCGACGTCGACGGGAAGCCGCTGACGCCCGCCGACCTCGCCACTCCAGCAGCACCAGTGGCACTCGACACGAGCCAGTTCGTCCCCCACACGGATAGCTCGCGCGTCGTGGCTCAGGGGAACACGTCGGGTTTCACGGTCTCCGAGGTCTTTCGTACGCGCGATTCGCTGGTTTTCACTGAGCGCTCGAGCGTGGCGGGCGGACTATTTCAGCAGCAGATGACCATACAATTGAATCCAAGGGACGGGTCCGTGCTGAAGCTCGACCAGCAGACCACGCTACGGGGTCTGACCGGCGAGGCGCACGTTACCTACGGCGCAGGTCGCGCGAAGGGCTCGAGCACCGCTCCGCAGCCCGACGGGTCGGTCAAGCGCTTCGAAATTGATACGACGTTGCCGCCCGGCACGATGGATGAGAACGCCATACCGTTCATCGTCCCCGCCCTTCCTCTCGCGTCCGGCAGGTCGTTCACCGTGACGTTCTTTGCGCCCAGCGAGAATACGGTCAGGGTGTTCACGTTCAAGGTCACGGGGCCGGTGTCGATCACCGTGCCGGCTGGGACGTTTCCCGCGTACCAGGTTGACGTGACCGGGTCGCCCACCCCCATCACGATGTACGTCGACACGGATTCACCCAGAAAGGTCTTGAAGACGGAGTACGCGGGGCAGCCGTTGGTCGTCGAGCTCGTCAAGTAACGCCACACGGAGGGCACCAGCATGCGGCACGCGTGGTCAATGTTGCTCGCAGTCACCAGCGCCTGCGCGTCCGGGGGGGGGGCACGCGCGGCTCAACAACCAGCTCCGGTGCAACCGGCGCCTGCCCCCGCCCCTGCGGCGACTCCTGCGCCCCAGGATGCCGAGAGCACGAGCGTCAGCCGGCTCCAGTATCCGTCCACGTATCAGCGCCATCCCAATCCGCCGGTTCTGATCCGGAACGCAACGATCATGACCGCGACCGGTCAGGAGATTCCGAACGGCGCGATCCTGTTCAAGGACGGACGCATCGTCGCGGTGGGCACCAAGGTCGACGCGCCGGCGGACGCGGCGATCGTCGACGGGACCGGTCGCTACGTCACCCCTGGCATCATCGACGATCATTCCCACCTGGGTGTGTACGCCGCGCCCGCAACCGACGCGGAATCCGACGGCAACGAGGCGACGAACCCGGTGACCGCCGAGGTGTGGGCGGAGCATTCATTCTGGCCGCAGGACCCGCAGATTCCGCTGGCGATCGCGGGCGGGATCACGACGATCGAGGCGTTGCCCGGCTCGGCCAACCTGATCGGTGGGCGGAGCGCGATTCTGAAGCTCATTCCGGCGCGCACGGTGCAGGAGATGAAATTCCCGGGCGCGCGCTATGGATTGAAGATGGCGTGCGGCGAGAATCCCAAGCGCGTGTATGGAAAGAAGGGCGGGCCGTCCACGCGGATGGGCAACATGGCGGGGTATCGCGCGGCATTCATCCAGGCCGAAGGATACCGCCGGCGCTGGGACGCGTGGAACAAGGACCACAAGGGCGATCCGCCGGAGCGGAACCTCCGGCTCGAGTCGCTGGCGGAGGTGCTGCGCGGCAATATGTACGTGCAGAACCACTGCTACCGCGCCGACGAAATGGCGGAGATGCTCGATCTGGCGCGGGAGTTCGGCTTCAAGATCCGCTCGTTCCATCACGCCGTGGAGTCCTACAAGATCGCCGATTTGATCGCGAAAGCAGGAACGTCCGTTTCTGTGTGGGCCGACTGGTGGGGCTTCAAGGAAGAGGCGATGGACGGCATCCAGCAGAACGCCGCGCTGAACCAGCAGGCGGGTGGGCGGGTGGTGATCCACTCGGACGACCCGAGCGGTATCCAGCGGCTCAATCAGGAGGCGGCGAAGGCGATGTATGCCGGGCAGCGGTCGGGCATCGCGGTCACGCGTGACCAGGCGCTCCGTTGGATCACCGCGAATCCGGCGTGGACCCTCGGCCTCGATTCGATCGTCGGGACACTCGAGCCCGGCAAGATGGCAGATGTAGTCGTCTGGTCCGGTGATCCTTTCTCGGTCTATGCGAAGGCCGTGCAGGTCTACAACGACGGCTGGCTGGTGTACGACCGGAACGACCCGAAGCACCAACCACGCACCGACTTCGAGCTGGGCCAGGAACCTGCGCCGGGGAGCGACCGATGATCGCATTCCTGCTTGCTCAAACGATCGCTATCACCGGTGGGACGGTGTACCCCGCTTCGGGAGCGAAGCTCGCCAACGCCACGGTGCTGATTCGCGACGGCCGGATCGCGGCGGTCGGCACCAACGTGTCCGTGCCATCGGGCGCGACTCGCATCGATGCCACAGGCAAATGGGTGACGCCGGGCTTGATCGACGGCGCCGGGCAACTCGGCCTCGTTGAGATCAGCGCCGTACCGGGCACGCGCGAGGCCAGCGTCCAAGGCGACACGATCGCCGCCGCGTTCAACGTGGCCGAAGGGATCAATCCCGCGTCCACGCTGATTCCGGTGAACCGGATCGAGGGGGTCACCACGGCGCTCGCGGTGCCCGTCGGTCACCTCGTCAGCGGCCAGGCGGTGCTGATCGATCTGGACGGCACGACGATCGAGCAGATGATCGTGAAATCCCCGGTGGGAGTCGTCGTGGACCTTTCGGAAAGTGGAAAGGACGAGGCCGGCGGCTCGCGGGCGGGGAGCGCTGACCGCCTGCGGCGCGTGTTCCGTGACGCGCTCGAGTACGAGCGGCGCAAGACCGATTTCGGACGGGCGCAGATGCGCCCCTTGTCCGCCTCGGCAGCGGACCTCGAAGCGTTGCTGCCGGTGCTTCACGGTCGGGAGCCGCTCATCGCCGTGGCCAATCGGCGAAGCGATATCGAGACGGCACTCCGCCTCGCTCGAGAGTTCAAGCTCAAGCTCGTGCTCTCGGGAGGCGCCGAGGGGTGGGAAATTGCCTCCGCGATCGCGGCGGCGGGCGTCCCGGTGCTGGTCGAGCCGATGGACAACATCCCGAGCTACGACGCCCTCGGGATTCGCTACGAGAACGCTGCGCTGCTGGCGAAGGCGGGCGTGACCATCGCGCTGATGGAGACCGACACGCACAAGTCCCACGACTTGCGGCAGCAGGCGGGCAACGCGGTCTCGTACGGCATGACCTGGGATCAGGCGCTCCGGGCGGTGACCGCGACGCCCGCGCAGATCTTCGGCGTCGCGGATCGCTACGGCTCGCTCGAACCGGGTAAGGTCGCGAACGTCGTGGTGTGGACCGGCGACCCGTTCGAGTTCTCGACCGGCGTGGAGCACGTGCTGATTCGCGGGAAGGAGATTCCGCTCAGGAGCCGGCAGACGGAGTTGTTCGAGAGGTACAAGAAACTGCCGCCTGCGTACTAGGCCGGTAGAGGTTGTAGAGGACGGTAGAAGACGGAAGAGGGCGGCGAGGTATTTCCTCTACCGCCCTCTATAACTTTTACCGACCTCTACCGACCTAGTTCTTCGCCGGATAGACACTCACCCGAAACCGTTTCTTGTTTTTATGCTCGAACTTCACTTGCCCGTCCACGACGGTGAACAAGCTGTCGTCGGACGCGCGGCGAACGTTCAGTCCCGGATGAAACTTCGTGCCCCGCTGTTTCACGAGGATGCTACCAGCAGTCACGAATTCTCCCGCGAAGCGCTTTACGCCGAGGTACTTCGGGCCTGAGTCACGACCGTTGCGGGAGGAACCGACACCTTTTTTGTGAGCCATGGCTGTCTACTCAGTCTTTGAGCTTGACGTCGGCGATTTTGACTTCGGTGAACGGCTGGCGATGCCCCGCGTGCCGGCGATACCCGCTGCGGCGGGCGAAGCGATAGATCTTGATCTTGGACCCTTTGCCGTGGCGTACCACCTCGGCTGTCACCTTCGCGCCTTTGAGCACCGGCTTCCCGGCGTGCACCTGCTTGCCGTCGCTCGCCAGCAGGACCCGGTCGAACGTGACCTTGGTCCCCGGCTCGGCGGCGAGGAGCGGGATCTTGATCGTGACTCCCGGCTCGGCGCGGAACTGGGCACCACCGGTGGAAAAGATCGCGTAGGACATAGGGCCGGAACTCTAATCGGGGCTTATGGTTCCGTCAAGCCACCGCATAAAGCTCGGTCACGTCTCGGCCCGCGGGCTTCGCCATCATCCGGAACTCGTCCAGCCGCATCATCGGGTCGTCGCGCACCTCGAGCTCGAGGCCGGTCTGCTTCTCGAGCTGCCGCAGGAAGTTGGGCTCCTGCTCCACGAGGTACAGAGCCACATCGGGGTGCAGACGCACGGCCAGCTGGCGCTCCTTGTGGTCTGCGCCCGCCCGCTTGAGCGAGCGCTCCATGCGGCGCACGACCACTTCGGGGCGGAACACGCGCCCCGTGCCGTGGCAGGTGGGGCATTCCCCGGTCATGGAGTGCCACAAGGAGGGGCGCACGCGCTGGCGCGTCATTTCGATGAGACCGAGCTCCGATACCGCGAACGCCTTGGTGCGCGCCCGGTCGTGCCCGAGGTGGGTCCGGAGCTCTTGGAGCACCTTGTCGCGATTGCCGCGCGACTCCATATCGATGAAGTCCACCACGATGATGCCGCCGATGTCGCGCAGGCGCAGCTGGCGCGCCACCTCGCGGGCGGCCTCGAGGTTGGTCTTCAGGATGGTGCTCTCGGGATCCTTCTTGCCGGTGTAGCGCCCGGTGTTCACGTCGATCGAGACGAGCGCCTCGGTGGGCTGGATGATGAGGTAGCCACCGGTCGGGAGCTCGACGCGCGGCTTGAAGAGGGTGCGGATTTCCGCCTCGATATCGTATTCATCGAACAACGGCGTCTCGGCCTCGTAGAGCTTCACGCGCGACAGGAGGTCGGGCTCGATTTGCTTCAAATACTGCACGATCTCATTGTGCAGGACCTTGGAATCGACGAGCAGCGAATCGACCTTATCGGAGAAGAGATCGCGGATGATGCCGCGCGTGAGGGACGTTTCGCGCTGCAGCAGCGCCGGAGACCGCACGGAGCCCGACTTGCGCTTGATCTTCTTCCACAGACCGAAGAGGTGATCGATCTCGCGCTTGCAGCTCTGCTCGGTCAGGTCTTCGGCGACCGTGCGGATGATCCAGCCGCCCGCGCCCGACTCCTTCGGCACGAGCTTGGATACCATCTCGCGCAGCTTGGCGCGCTGGTCCCGGTTCTCGATTTTGCGGGAGACCCCGACCTTCGAGGCGAACGGCATGTAGACCAGGAACCGGCCCGCGAGGGAGATCTGCGCGGTCACCCGCGGTCCCTTCGTACCGATCGGCTCCTTGATGACTTGGACGACGCGCGGCTCGCCGCGCTTCAGCTCATCGGCGATATTCGGCAGACGGCGCCGGGAGAAGCGGCTCCCGCCGTTCCCTGCCCCACCATTACCGTTTTCGTCGTCGTGGTCGGATGGCTCGTCTTCGTCTTCCGCCTCGATCAGGTCGGAGGCGTGGAGAAAGGCGCTCTTTTCGGCGCCGATGTTGACGAAGGCTGCCTGTATCCCCGGAAGCACGGCCTCGACCGTGCCGAGGTAGATATCACCCACCATGCGGCGGGCGTCTGGACGATCCACCAAGAGCTCAACAAGGCGGTCGTCCTCCAGGATCGCGACGCGCGTTTCGCGCGCGGTCCCGCTGATGAGAATTTCCCGTTTCAAAGCACGTTCCCTCGATCCCGGTCGGCCAACAGCCGGTCGGGATCCCACGATTGTACCAGCAAGAATTCGTTCCGAGCGTATGGACTGAGGATGCGTCAGACCGATTGGACGGGTCGTCCGGACGCGGCGCGCGGAGGGCGCCACGGAGCGCGGAGAGACCGGTAATCCAATGCATGTCTAAATATAAGTGGGCTTGCGACTTACGTCAACTGCCTCGAGATTATCACACAAATGACCACTTCTCCCATCCGATTTTTCGCCGCGGGGGTCCTCCTGACCGGCATGTTCACGACTGCGCAGGCCGCCCAGACCCAATCGCTCCAGTACCCATCCGCTCGCAAGAGCGACGTCGTCGACGACTACCACGGCACCAAGGTCGTGGATCCGTATCGGTGGCTCGAGGATCCGGACTCGCCGGAGAGCCGCTCGTGGATCGACGCCGAGAACCGTCTCACCGAAGGCTACCTCGCCGACATTCCAGCGCGCGCCGCCATTCGGGATCGGCTCACCAAACTGTGGAACTATCCCAAGTTCGGTGCGCCGTTCCGGAAGGCCGGACGGTACTTCTTCTTCAAGAATGACGGGCTGCAGAACCAGTCGGTCCTGTACAAGCAGGCGTCCCTCTCGGCCAATCCCGCGACGCTGCTCGACCCGAATCTCCTCTCGGAAGACGGTACGGTCGCGCTCTCGACGCTGGCCCTCTCGGACGATGGGCGGTTGCTGGCGTACGGCACGGCGGCGAGTGGTTCCGACTGGGAGGAGTTCCGTGTGCGGGATGTGGCCACGGCGCAGGACCGGCCCGACCATCTCAAGTGGATCAAGTTTTCCGGGGCTTCGTGGACCAAGGACGGCGCGGGGTTTTTCTATAGCCGCTATCCGGAACCCACCGACAAGGCGCTCACGGACGTCAATCGGTTCCAGAAGCTCTACTATCATCGGTTGGGAACCGACCAGGCCCAGGATGTCCTCGTCTACGAGCGGCCCGACCAGCCCGACTGGGGCATGAACGCCGAAGTGACCGACGACGGCCGCTACGCGGTGTTGACGGTGTGGCTCGGTACCGACCGGCGGAACCGCGTTTACTACCGCGATCTGAAGAGCGCAAAGCGGCCCACGGTGAAGGGCGATGTGGTCCGGCTGCTCGACGATTTCGATGCGAGTTACGCGTTCGTCGGCAACGATGGGCCGGTGTTCTACTTCCTGACGGACCTCGATGCGCCCCGCAAACGCGTGATCGCGATCGACACGCGCCATCCCGAGCGGGCCCGTTGGCGGGAGCTCATCCCGCAAGGCCAGGACGTCCTCGAGGGGATCCAGATCATCCACGACACGTTCGTGGCCAATTACATGCACGACGCGGCATCACGGCTCCGTCTGTATGCGCTCGACGGGAGGATGCTCAAGGATCTCGAGCTCCCTACCCTGGGCTCGGTCGGCTCGATCACCGGTGAGCGCAAAGACGACGAGATGTTTTACGCATTCACGTCGTTCCTGTATCCCACGACGATCTTTCGGTACGATTTCCGAAGTGGCACGACGAGCGTGTTCAAAGCGCCGACGATCGACTTCGATCCTTCGGGCTACGAGACCAAGCAGGCGTTCTATACGAGCAAAGACGGCACGCGCGTGCCGATGTTCATCACGTACAAGAAGGGACTGGCGCTGGACGGATCGAATCCCACGCTGCTCTACGGTTACGGCGGCTTCAACATCAGCCTCACGCCCAGCTTCTCGGTGGCCAATCTCGTGTGGCTCGAGATGGGCGGCGTGTATGCCCAGCCAAACTTGCGCGGCGGCGGTGAGTACGGCGAAGAGTGGCATCAGGCGGGCATGCTCGACCGCAAGCAGAATGTTTTCGACGACTTCATCGCGGCGGCAGAGTACCTGATCGCGCAGCGCTACACGTCCACACCCAAGCTCGCCATCGCGGGCGGATCGAACGGCGGACTGCTGGTCGGCGCGGCGATGACCCAGCGGCCGGATCTTTTCGGCGCCGCCCTGCCCGCGGTCGGCGTCATGGACATGCTACGGTTTCACAAGTTCACGATCGGGTGGGCCTGGGTGACGGACTACGGGTCGGCGGACAGCGCGTCGCAGTTCCCCTACCTCTACAAGTACTCGCCGCTGCACAATATCCGGGCGGGCACCAAGTATCCCGCCACGCTCGTCACGACAGCCGATCACGACGATCGCGTGGTGCCCGGACACTCGTTCAAGTTCACGGCGACGTTGCAGGCGGCGCAGGCTGGGCCCGCACCGGTGCTCATTGAGATCGAGACCAAGGCGGGGCACGGCGCGGGCAAGCCGACCAGCAAGATCATCGAGGAGCAGGCGGACAGGTTTGCGTTTCTGGTGAGAAATCTGGAGATGCAGGTTGGTGGAGGACGGTGAGGGTTGGTGGAAGATGGTGGAGGTCGCCTCCACCATCCTCCACCCACTTCCACATCCTCCAGAACCTCCTTTAGCTAGTCTATCAGATCCCCCAGCAGCTGCCTCGCAATCACGATGCGTTGAATCTCGCTCGTCCCTTCGCCGATCTCGCAGATCTTCGCGTCCCGCATCATCCGCTCCACCGGATAGTCCGTGGTGTAGCCGTAGCCCCCGTGCAGCTGGACCGCCTTCGTCGTGGCGCGCATGGCGAGCTCCGAGGCGTACAGCTTTGCCATCGCCGCTTCCTTCTTGAAGGGCCGGCCGTGCTGCTTGAGCCAGGCGGCATGATAGACCAGATGAGTCGCGGCCTCGATCTCAGTCGCCATGTCGGCCAGCGCGAAGTGGACGCCCTGGAAGGCGGCGATCGGTTTGCCGAATTGCCGTCGCGTCGTGGTGTACCGCAGGCACTCCTCGAGCGCCCCCTCGGCGATCCCGAGCGCTAACGCGCCCAGGCCGATGCGACCGCCGTCGAGCGTGTGGAGGAATTGGCGGAATCCGTTGTTCACGGGTCCCAGAACGTTTTCCTTGGGGACGATCGCGTCCTGGAATACCAGCTCGCGCGTATCTGACGCGCGCCAACCGAGTTTGTCTTCCTTCTTTGCCGCGGCCACGCCGCGGCACTTGGGCAACGACGCGTCGTGCCCGACGCCGACCCGTTTGGCTTCCGCGAGGTCGGTGGTGTCCTTGGTCACGATGAATGCGGTGATGCCGTGGGTCTTCTTCGCGGTGGGGTCGGTACGGGCGGTCACGACGAAGATCTCGCCGACCCCGGCGTGTGTGATGAAGATCTTCGAGCCGTTCAGGACATAGTGGTCGCGCTTTTCTTCGGCCGTGGTGCTCGTGCCCCCCGCGTCCGATCCGGCCCCTGGCTCCGTGAGCCCGAATCCCCCCAACACCTTGCCGGCTGCGAGCAGCGGGACGAACCGCTTCTTCTGCTCGTCCGTGCCGAAGTCCACAATCGGCGAGGTGCCGAGGGTCGTGTGGGCACTCACGGTGATGGCGTGGCTCGCATCGACCTTGGCGAGCTCGTGGATCACCATGATGTAGGAGAGGTAGTCCATCCCGGACCCGCCCAGCTCTTCCGCCCAGGGGATGCCGAAGAGGCCGAGGTCGGCCATTTGGCGCACGTTGTCCCACGGGAAGGTGCTGTCGAGATCGTAGCGCCGGGCGCTGGGCTTCACGACCTGCTGCGCGAAATCGCGCACCATGTCGCGGACCTGGAAGTGGTCGTCGGTGAAATAGAGGGAATCGTGCATACCGCAAATATAGGGCGGCATGGCGGCGGCAAGCACGATCACCCTGCCGCCGCGCCGCCTTGCCGCCCTTTCACCCCGTCGTCCCAAACCCCGCCGCGATGCAGTTGATCGACAACAACAAGGCCGCCAGGTGGTCTTGAGCCCGCTCGGGAGGCGCCGCACGATAGCGACGGAGGAGCTCGATCTGTTGGCGATTCACCTGGTCGAGCGTCGGCAGTCGGTTCGCGAGCCGCTGGCGGAACTGCGGGAACCGCTCGGCAAGTCCGGTGCACCCGGTGAGTCGCCGGACGACGTCCACAGTCCGATGGTACTCGTCGGTCACGAGCGTGAAGATCTCCTGACGGATCCAGGGATCAGCCACGAGGTTGGCGTACTGACGCGCAATGTCGAGATCGACGTAGGCGAGGGTCTTCTCGGCCTCGTCCATGATCAGCCGGAACAGGCGAAAGTCGCTGAACATCCGCTTGAGCAACGCCTCCCCGCGGGCGCCACGCACGTCGAGGAAGGTCGCCACGCCGGTGCCCACGCCGAACCAGCCGGGAATGAAGTGCCGGTTCTGGGTCCACGCGAACACCCACGGAATCGCTCGGAGATCGGCGAGCATGCGCACCCCCGTGCGGCGAGCCGGCCGCGAGCCGATGTTGAGCAGCGCGATCTCTTCCACCGGGCTCGCGGCCTGGAAGTACGTCACGAGGTGCTGATGCTCGACGAGCCGGCGATACGCCGCGTGCGCGGCGCCGGACAGCGCCTCCATCGCTTCATCGAACTCGGTGGTGGGGACGAGCGCGTCCTCCCGCTCGGATTTGAGCGAGTGCTCGAGCACGCTGGCGGCGAGGAGCTCCGTCTGGTACGCGGCGGTGCCCCGGTTGGCGTACTTGAACGTGACCACCTCGCCCTGCTCCGTGAGGCGCAACCGGCCCTGGATCGATCCAGCCGGTTGGGCTGCGATTGCCCGACCGGTCGGTGCGCCTCCGCGGCTCACCGAGCCACCGCGCCCATGAAAGAACGCGATCGGCACGCCGCACTCCCGGCCGAGGCGCGTGAGCCGGACCTGCGTCTTGGCGAGCTCCCAGTTGGAGGAGAGAAAGCCGCCGTCCTTGTTCGAGTCGGAGTAGCCGATCATGACTTCGAACACACCGCCCTGCGCCCGGATGCTGCGCCGGACGACCGGCACCTGGAGCAGCTCGCGCATGATGTCGGGCGCGCGGCGCAAGTCATCGATGGATTCGAACAACGGCACGATCGGCAGCGTGCAGCTTTCCACGCCCGCCGCGTCGGCGAACAGTCCCCCTTCCTTGGCAAGGAGGTAGACGCCGAGCACGTCGGCCGCGTCGTGCGTCATGCTGAGAACAAAGCTGCCGATCGCGTCGCGGTCGAGGCGATCGCGCATCTCGCGGATGAGCTGGAACAGGCCGCATAGCTCGGCGGCATCCGATGGCGGGGACCCCTGATCTCCCTGAAGCGGGCGCCCCAGCTCGCTGACGAGCCAGGCGCGCCATTGGGCGGACGCCGGCTCGGGGGGCGGGGGCTCGCCCTGGTGGCGCGCTCGCCAGAGAGCCACGAGGGCCGTCGTGAGCCGCGGAGAGTTGTCCCGCACGTCGAGGCGGAACGTGCTGAACCGGAAGGCTTCGACCTCGCGGCGCACCGGCCGGACGAGGAGAGTCGCGATGGTGGCGCAGCGCGCGGCAACGAGGCCCGCCTCGAGGGTCCGTAGGTCAGCGATCAACTCGTCCGCCGCGCCGTACGCCTCCTGGACCTCGCCGGCCATGGCCTGTTCCAGCCGGCGGAGCATGCAGGTCGCGTACTGTCGGAACACCTCGCCGGGGTTGCGCCGCTCGATGCGCTCCCGGTCGCCGGAGGCGTCGAGCAAGCGCGTCAGCGCTTCGCGGAACTGTGGGGCGATCGGGGCCGCTCGCTCGGTGGGGCTCAACGCTCGCACGAGATCGCTCACGCGCTGACGATACCGTCGCAGACTGGCCATGCGGTTCTCGAGCAGAGCGCGCCGCGTCACGTCGTTCGTGACGAACGGGTTGCCATCCCGGTCTCCCCCGATCCACGACCCGAACTGGAAGAACGGGGGGACGTCGAAGTTCTCTCCCGGGTAGGCCTGCCGCAGCGCGCGCTCGAGCTTTTCGATGAGCTCGGGGACCACCTCGAAGAGGTTCTCGTTGACGAAGTACAGGCCCCAGGCGAGCTCCTGATCCACGGTGGGCTTCTCGAGACGGAGCTCGCCCGAGAGCCACAAAAGCTCGATCTCTGTCCGAAGATTGTCGACGAGGGCGGTGCGCTCCCGCGGCGTCCAGCGCGGCGCTTCGAGGTCGACCAGTCGTCGGTAGATGCGGCGGTGCTTCTCGAGCACGGTCACCCGCTTGGCCTCGGTGGGATGTGCCGTGATGACCGGTCGCACCCGGAGCGCAGCGACGGTGGCGCGCGCCTCGTGCGGCGGGAGCCCGGCCCGCGCCGCGGCGGAGATCACCTGGGCGAATGTCCCGCGGACCTGCTCGTGGCCGCGCTGGACCTCGCTCTGTCGCCGCTGGCGCATCGCGGCGTTTTGTTCGGCGATGGAGAGGAGCTGGAACCACATCCCCTGGGCTTGAATGGCGCGCGCGACGAGGTCTGGGGGCGCGTCCGCATCGAGCGGCTCGCCCTTGAGGACACGCTCGATCTCCGGATGGTGGATGCGAACGACGTCCATAAAGCAGTCGTACAGCAGGCCCGCCGTGTGTCGCAGGTATTCGGCGGTGTCGACCAGGATGAAGTCAGCCGGGGGTGACGTCACGCCACGCGGTCGCGCGGCGGCGCGCCCGCGAAGAAGGTCTTGAGGTTGTCGAGCGCTCGGAGTCCCATCGCGACGCGGCTCTCGTGCGTCGCGCTCCCGATATGCGGGAGGAGGACGACATTGTTCATCGTGAGGAGCTCGGGCGAGACCGTGGGCTCGCGCTCGAATACGTCGAGCCCCGCCCCGGCGATCGTGCCCTGCTTGAGCGCGGCCACGAGAGCCGCTTCGTCCACGATATCCCCCCGGGCGTTGTTGATGAGGAATGCCCCGCGCTTCATCAAGCCGAGCCGCCGCGCGTCGATGAGGTGGTGCGTCTCGGGCGTCGCGGGTGAATGGAGCGAGACGAAATCGGCCTCGCGCAGCACGTCATCGACGCTGGCGCGCGGCTCCGCCTCGAGCTCCGCCACGACCGCAGGCGGCGGAGGATAGGGATCGTGGAAGATCACCCGCATGTCGAAGCCGTGCCGAGCCCGATGCGCCACGGCCCGTCCAATCCGGCCGAGCCCGATGAGCCCGAGCGTCTTGCCACTGACCCGCGTGCCGAGCATGTGCGTCGGCCGCCATCCGGTCCACGTCTTGGCGCGCACCTCGCGCTCCCCTTCCCCACCGCGGCGCGCCACCATCAACATCAGCAGAATCGCGTCGTCCGCCGTGTCCTCGGTGAGCACGTCGGGCGTGTTGGTCACGACCACGCCACGAGCCTTGGCGGCCCCCGTGTCGATGTTGTTGAAGCCCACACCGTAGTTGGCGATGATGCGCACTTTGAGTGGCTCGGTGCCCAGCAGCTGGGCGGTG
>Ga0207663_10000122_pt1 | contig 37988 bp, 34 predicted proteins | sample LARL53metaG_FD_184346 | JGI IMG/M metagenome (GOLD analysis project Ga0207663, IMG submission 184346) | Corn, switchgrass and miscanthus rhizosphere microbial communities from Kellogg Biological Station, Michigan, USA - LAR L5-3 metaG... | ecosystem: Host-associated > Plants > Roots >...
ATTGTTAATTCTTCCTGTAAATTTTTGTAGTGTTGTAAAATGAGGAATACGTGATAACCGTAGAAACGACCTCAGGTAATACGCCTAGGACAACCAATCCACAAACATCCTATAACTCTTACCTTCGTACTGTCGGATTGTAACTAGAACTATACGTTGCCATATTGTAAATATATGATTGCTTTTCCTGTTAGAAAATAGAGGAATTCTTGCATGCTTTAAAACACGGAACATAGTATCTGCAAGTCTAACGTACCTTGATTCTTTCAATAGACTATTGGTATTATACTCTTACAAAGCTTTGCCTAAGTGATATGATTTCTACACAGCTATTCTTAGCTATAGTCTTTATATAGTATGTTGTTTTGTAATTCAAATTGCACCCTATCAAATTATGTACTACCGAGAAATGCACTCAATTAAATATCATTAATTTATTCTCAGTATCGTGCAATTGAGTCCTAATTCCTGGGATAGATTTTTCATGATATTAATCTCTAAAGAGATTTTTTTCCTGACAACTACAATTTTGGCGAAATTTTTAATTCAATCTTGTTCGGGGTATTGGGTCAGAACATTACCAGTTTTTGGTTCCAATACCATTAATTATATCAATATTAATGGTAATGGTAATGATAATGGCGACATAGATTCTGGAATAAAAGTAGATAGTTATCCCATAGGAATTGCAGTTAATTCTGCTACTGGCAAGGTATATGTAGCAAATGAATTCTCAAACACCATATCAGTCATAGATGAAAGTACAGATAAGATACAGGCAACTATCAAAGTAGATAGTTTTCCATATGGTATAGACGTCAACCCGCTGACGAATAGAGTGTATGTAGCAAATAGAGGTTCGAACACCATCTCAGTCATAGATAGTTCAACAAACCTTAATATGGCCGATGTTCATGTAGGCAATAGTCCGATAGATGTTGCCGTCAATCCTTCCTCAAGTCTGGTATATGTTACCAGTATAGAATCTGCAACTGTATCTGTAATAGATGGAATTACCAATACTATTTCTTCTACAATAAAAGTTGGTAGTATTCCCTATGCAATTGCAGTTAACCCTATAACAAATATGGTATATGTTACTGATATAGGAGGCGGCAGTATATCTATATTACAAAACTCAAAAAACGCTAACGACAATAACAGTAATAGTAATAGTAATAGTAATAACATTAATGTGACCAGAACATTCGAAAAAATTAATGGTTTTATCGCACCTGCTGGTATTGCAATTAATATTTCTACGAATAAAGCATATGTCAGTGACTATGCTTCTAATACTGTATTCGTTATCGATCTTAAGACTAATAGCGTAATTCATAGAATCAAGGTTGGAACTAACCCGGTAGGCATATCAGTAAATCCTATTTCAAACAGGATCTATGTTACGAATATCGGAGATAATACGGTGTCTGTAATAGATGGTTCCAACTATAAAATACTCGTAAATAACAGGTCGAGGACCAGAACTCCATTTATAGAACCGTCTTTTGATGATAATGGTTCGTCAACGAAAATACCTGTTAATGTAAAATGTCCATTAATCGCAAGTTTTGCCGCTGTTAATTCTGCCACGAACAAGATATATGTTACAAATACAGCTTCTAATACCGTTTCAGTTATAGATGGTAATAAAGATGCAGTATTGATGAAATTAAATTTCAGTACTAATCCTGCAAATGCTGGAGAAATAGTTTGCAATGGAGTAAAAAGTCTTGGTAGGAATTCTACTCTATACTCAAAAGGAGAATTGATACAATGTGTCGCAAATCCTCATCATGGATATAGCTTTGATTCTTGGTCTGGTATGACCAATAGCATAAGCAATTCATTGATTATTCGGATCTCTCAGTTTGGAACTACGCTATCTGCTAATTTTGAACCAACTCTTCCACCGGAAACTTATCTTTTAATAGGACTAGCTATTGTTGGTTCAATACCTATTTTCATAGGTTGGTATAATCAAGATAGGCAAAAACATTTCTTGAACACATACTTGAACAAAATAGAAAGTATTTATGATACCTTCTTTCAGGATACAGGCTTTAATAGAGAAGAATATGTTATGCGATTAGAACAGATAAGAAAGGAAATACTTCGTTTATTTAGAAATTGAAAGATATCTGATGCTCATTATACTATTTTAGACAAAAAATAACTGACTATATTTCATTAGGATTAATAGACACGGATCATGAGAAAAAGAGCAATTCATGATTATAATTATTATAATGATAGATAGAAACGCATTACCTCGAGTCAAAGAAAGTGATGACAGTAACAATTTTGATTTCTTCTCAAATTCAATTTCTTTCATGAATTTAGTATCAAGATCAGCTGACAAGCAGCATCTTGAAAAGTCATAGTAGAAGTGATCCTTTCGAAACATCCTCTACATTTGATGGAAGCCCGTTCATGTCTTATCACAACTCTTGTGTGTTCTCATTCGATTATAATTAAGCGTATTATTTTGCACAATTGTCGTTAGAATTATTCATTTTACTGCAACCGGAATATTTCTATTGAGTATTATTAGCTATTGTTTTAAAAACACTACTAAGCAAAATGTCTAAATGAAACTTCAAATTTTACTTCGAATTGGCCGATGTAGTTGCTACTATATGGAAAAATTGCAGGTCCGACATCCATACAAGTCTGTTTAGGGCTGCATTATTTGTTTATAAGAATATTAACGCTCAGAACGTTAAAAGTGTTCTTGATACACTGAAGTTAGTTGGCTTGGTACTACCAGAAAAAAAGGATGTACACTTTCCTAATTATTGTCCTTTATTAAATTGATGCTGAATAGATGAATAGGATGATGCCCAAGCCTTGGCCAGATTTGAGTTAAATTCAGCAGTAGCTTCGACTGTTCTACTATAGTTTTTTACATTTTCTCTTAATGCGTTTAATACATTGATTGTTAGCTGGTGATTGATATCTGCCATTCTAATAATGTTGTTTGTAGAATCATTTGATTGTTTTATTAATCCCTGAATATATGGTGCTGCTGTGTCTGAAACGATGAGATTATTGAAATTGCTGTTGCTGTTTGCAAACTGCTTTTGGACTGAAGTTGTTGTCTGAATGGCGTTCCGAGATGCTTCTATGTATTCTTGCTGCAAATTGGAGATTGCTTGTGCATATTCTGGTTGAACCTTTGCAGATTCATTTATCAATTTTGTAAAGTTTTCGTTTGCTACATCGAAGAGAGTTGTACCAACGGTAGTTGCTGAAGCATCTTTCGTAACTCTTGGATTATCTCTTGATGTTCTATTATCTGATGACATAACTACTAATGATACCGATCCATATATAAATATTGGTATTAAATGGTAATAAATACCAAAGATACCCAATTAATGCAAGACGGATATGATGATACAAAAAATAGTTCTATAATAAGATAGTAGTTCTCTCATTTTCATTTGAATAAAAGACTTCATGCTTACGGCGTATTCTCTTAGCATATGCTGAAGTAATTCATCCTTAATAACAACATATTTGGGCCTGGGTTGGCAATGCCGTTATGGATTTCCTTAGACAAAGAGGGATCTCCTAACGAGAAGCTAATGACTGCCTCTCGTTTCTCACTGTTCTGTTTGCCGGGACTGCTGTTTATTCTGTCTGTCATGGTTGTTACAGCCAGGTACAAAGAAGCAAGCCTAAGACCAAAGTTTCCAAGTTAATTAATTGTTGTACTTACTCAAATAGATGACATTATAGCTTACCGACATGGGTTACACCTCTGTCAGGAAGTGTATCCACATAGAAATCAAAACAAAGTTTAATCTAATACATGAAAAAGAATGGATTGGCAATACCATAAGCAATATTTGTAGGAGATATGGTGTATCCAGAAAAACTTACTATGAGTGGAATAATAGATACAAACAGAAAGGAATTGAAGGTTTATCAGATACCTCAAGAAAACCCTGTAATATCAATTACAAGAAGATAACATCAGAACTAGTAGAGACAATACTTGATCTACGATTAACCAAAATATTCGGATGTAATAGGATCAAGTTTAGATTAAGAAAGATTGTTGGAATCTTGCTTAGTACCAGACTATCTACAAAATACTAAAGGGACATTGTCTTAATATCCTCAGGTGCAAGACCAAAGCAAGAACTTGCAAACAGTTTATGATGAAGCGTCCAAACGATATGCTGCAGATGGATATCCTTGGCCCATTCTATCTCAGTAATTCCAATCAAAGGAATTATTACACCATTAGCTGTTTAGACGATTGTTCTAGGAAGGTAGCAAGCAGATGGTCTGAAAGAAAGAAAGAAAGAGGTCAGTTGATATAATAACACATAAGTAGAATAATTCTAGAATATTTTCTCTATGTATCCAATGTGTAACTAAGACCAGATAATGAGGAGAGTCTGGAAACAACCTAACAGCCAAACTAATTTGTTTGAGTGACTAAGAAACAAACTTTCTAGATTTAATAATAATGTATTTGCAACACAAGACTATAGTGTACATTCATTAACTAGAAACATACATTATGCTCTTATCTGCTTTAATTCTATTTTTATTTATTATAGTAACTTTTTTTGGCTATCTCATTAGCAAGAGTAATATCTGGGTTGGTTATCTTAGCATTGCATGTTAGTACATATTTTTGTCGATTATGTCTGGAACTCCAACATTTACTAAATTATGATAAAGTCCAAGGAAAGAGAGACCTTTGCTAGTTGTTTTATAGGCTTTTCCTTCCTTTTGATATTCCAATAGATTATTTTGAAGCAGTAGTTTTAAGTCTTTCTTTAGTAGATAATGTGGAAGGCCAGACTCATCCGAAGCATTACCAATTCTTACCTTATTGCCATTTCCAATCTCAAGGATTTCTGAAATATATCTAATCTATCTCTATCCTTTCTATTGAAGATGTATCTCATATATCACACTGAATGTCTTATACAATGTCCGAAAGACCTAGGAATTAGTATTACAGCCATACTCACCCGGAAAGGCAAGTTGAATTTATTGTAGAGTTATTTAACATTTTACCACATAATCTACAAAAAGAGGCATAGCATGTTAAACAATAAATAATACAGTGACTTGCATTTCTAAATCTTACAGAAACAAAATCATGCTCATGCACAAGCATGCTATTACTACTAAGGCGTCTCGTGGTAACCAGACAATGTCTTGATCTTTCTCTTCTATTTACCATTTATGATATAGTTAAAGGTAATTTATACTTAAAGTATTACTGAACTATGTCAATTAACAAAGCTAATTGATATTATTTAATTTTCCTATTATAATGACTACTAACCAACATGAAGGCAGACAATAACACCAGGTATCGATATAAATGAACTCCTCAGGTTCTATTCTCTTTTTATTTGAATCCAGATCCAATCCTGTAGATAAATTACGCTTCTGACTCATCTGCTTACCAGCCCGCATTTAACCAAACAAGATTCTACGAGTCATGATATCAATAGTAACTACTGTGCACAAATAAGTCTGCATAAGAAAAAAAGGCTAAGCAGACGATAGACTTCTTATAGTATATACTCCGGCCACGACCAATTACATGTTTAAGTGTGTATAAAGCGAAAAGTCATGTAGAAATCAAGTGATCTTCTTAGAGTAACTCAACCCTTGCCTTGTATGAGGATACTCTTCATCTGTTCCTTGCTTTCATTATATCCATCTGGAATTGGCTGTCTGATTATAGTTTTTGAAAAATCAAAAGTTTTTATTTGATATAATATGGCTGTTGTTCTTTCGCTCCAAACGAGCAACGAAATCAACGTCTACTCTATCTTTTACCAAATCTACAGATCTACCATGCTTCCCTGTGACTAAAAAAGGTAGTCTTAGTTTTTCCGTTCATAATTGTTTGGAGTGCTTCTTTACTTACATAGTTCTCGGCAGTAAAGTTAGTCAATACACTGTTGCTTTTTACAACTTATACTTAAATTTGAAGAATTCAAATAAAATAAAAACTGAAGGAAATGAAGCCAAACTATATGCAACCTGAACTGGCAGCTTGGAATTTAAGGCCAATCCCAAACCCAAACACATTGTTAATGTTAGACAAATAATGCCTATCAGAACTGGTTTCTTTGTTCTGTAAAGAAATCTCTCCACATCAAGTCGACGATAACTAGTGGCATGATAAATTACTGGCAGAATAAACATTATCGTTGCTACCGTTACTGCGTAAAGTGCTGTTAAGAGTATTATGCTGTCAAATAATCTAAAGTATGAAGGAGGATTTACTGCAATATTTAAAAGAAAGCCAAAAAAAATTGAAGAACCTGAGGCCAATATCTGAGGCCAGCGAAAAGAGACACCAACTCTATCATAACGTTCGGTAGAAGAGCGCATTACTGGATCATCATCTGGATTAGATGACATTTGGAAACTATAACTGACTTTCAGTATATAAAGCGTATTTTACTATGTCTCTTTATAAAATGTATGTTATACCTAACATAATTATTTATCTATGCCCAGCCAGATCAAAAATCTCATAATAGAAACGTAGCCTAGCACTTAAACACCTGTTAATTTAAATCATCTAATTGATACTAGATACAAGAAAATCAATTCTATACTGGTTTTCTCTACCACTTTTTACCATGATTTAATTTGTCTCTGCTCCTACAATACATGCTTTGTATTAATTATCCTTCCTATCTAATTACGTATGTACCTTATATATCGATACAAAATAAAAATGAATGGCAAGGATGGTAAACTGTATGCAATCTGAACTGGCAGCTTGGAATTCAAGACCAATCCCAGAATCAAGTAAATAGATACCATCACACAGATGATGCCTATCAAAACATATCGCTTGGTTCGCGAGAGAAATCTCTCCACATCAAGTCGACGATAACTAGTGGCATGATAAATAATTGGTTTTAAAAACATTATCGTTGCTACCGTTACTGCGTAAAGTGCTGTTAAGAGGATTATGCTGTCAAATAATCTAAAGTATGAAGGAGGATTTACTGCGATTTTCAGCAAAAAACCGAAAAATATGGTACATGATGTGGCCAGAATTATAAACCAGTCCAAGTCTGCACCAACTATATCATAATGCTCGGAAGAATGACGTGTCGTATGATTATCGCCAGACCCAGATGACATTCAAAAACATACCCATTCAACACTATATAAAGGAAGGCGTATCCTAATGCGAAAATTCTCGCCGATTTAAAAAGAGAACTGTCTGATACGCAGTAACTCTTAGACTGAATTTTTATCTTCTTACACTGAAGACATAGCATCATTGAAGGGATGTACCAAAGAGTAAAATAGAGAATACCTTTTACAAGAGACAATGTCAATATCTTTCCAATATGCAAACGCCATAGTTTTGTTATAGTCAGGATTTAAGGTGCGGCATGTATATTATAGACAGAACATATTGAAATTAGTGTCTGTAAGTTGAAGTTTACCAAAACACTTTTAGATTATTTTGCAAAAGTACAATTCCTGAATTGATTAATTCATGTATCTAATACTACAAAAAGAGATCTTAGATATCGGATCAGATATAGGCTTGATTTTTCAGAATCAGGAGAGATATCACTTATGCGGAATAGATTCTTTGAAGATAGTATAGGTGGCAATATAATACCTTCGATTTTGTCTGCTGACACACACCATTTTCATTCCTCGGATCAGTTATTTATTTATACTTAGATATTCTAAGAAAAGCGCTACCTATGAGAAGTGGCCGCCTCTTCACATTCCTAAAAACAAACATGGGTTTTGTTATTCCAGCAACTCTTGCTATATTAATTCTAATTTTTGGCGGTATTGGTGTATATCTAGCTGAACATAAACAGTAAGGTGCTAATATAACTAACTTAGGTGACACCTTTTGGTAGGCTGTAATTACAATCACAACTGTAGGATATGGTGATTACTATCCAGTAACGTCAGTCGGACGCATATTAGCGATAGTAGTAATGCTCTCAGGAATGGGTATCGTTATAACCTTAATAGGCATGCTTTCGCAGAGAAGGGTGCAGCGTGTGGTGTCAAGGATAAAGTCAAAGACTAAAGTTCAACCTTGATTATTAGGTGATGAGATTAAGACAGACATAAAAAAATAAAATTAAGGGGATTGAGATGCTGACTTATGAAGATTTTGACACACTGATTATCATGATTAAAAGTCAGCGTCGTACCTTACTCGAAGAGTCCAAGATCTTATACAAGTACTCAGGGTATGGTAACGTTTATTATAGTAAGCCTAAATTTTGCAGCAACTGTGGTCTTGATCTTACTTAGTGTCTGTCCAGAGAAATTTCTGATCAGATCTGGCATTTCTTTGGAACATTAGGCACAATTCTGGTTTAATTGATTGAAAATTTGGAGCATCCATGGCAATTTATAAATCGGATTAAGCCTTCTTTATATCACCCCTTCTCTTGCTCTCTGATGCAATAATCATAATTCCAGTTAAAGCTGATAGCAGATAACGATGGTCGCTTCAAAACAAAAGGATCAACAACAACAAAAACTCAACTAAGATGCGCATCAATGAAGAGTTTTCTTGCAATCTCTAACAATATCAGATGTATCCTTATGAAACAAGATCGGACAGTTGATTTCTCTTTCCTAGATTGTTACATGCAGAAGTTAATCATGGGCTTGAATGGTTAGCAGGGTTTGCCAGTGAAGGGTTTGCCAGTGAAGGGTTTGCCAATGAGGGAGTTACTACATCAATATATAGATCATAGAGTTGGAAGATCACGAGCTTTTATCAACTATTGCTTATTAGATGAGAGAACCATTATTCGAAAGCAGACATGATTGGATTGGATTTTCAACCATGATATATCATCTCATGCTTACATACAACATTTTTTAAGTAGTGAATCGCTCAAAATAAGTCATTATGCAAAATGCTTCCGGAGTAACTTTTGTCATAAAAGAGATGATAAAGCACCTTGCTAACTTGCTATTTGTCAATGGTCTATTCATATTCTTTGTTCGCAAAAGAACAAAATCAAGAACAGAGTACAACACCAAGTTAATTGGACAGCCGACTAACTACTTTAAAGTTGGCGCCGCCGTAATCGGCTTATCGTTTGCGGTTATTGCAATTTTGATTGTAATGGTATTTACTCAAAACGTAATGATACTAATTGCTGCTGTATTCATTTCTCTTGGGATGGGGCGACAGATCTTTGCCTCGGCACTGGATGTCGTAACAACAAACCTGAACGCTTTCGTATCATCTTGGACATCAACTCTCCTATTGCTTGCAAAAAATAGGCTGATGGTGACGACGACAGATTGGCGTTCCATAGAAATTCGAGTCGAGATGATACTCATTAGCAGACGGCTTGAGTATAATTTGCCTGTTAAACTTGATGGGGTAACGCCAGAATCTCAGCAAATATTATTAGAGTATTTGGGTGAGCATAAATGGGAGTTAGAGTGTCAACAGGCTATTACAGATGATGATTCTAGCTACCATGCATTTTTCCAATACGCAACTAAAAAGATGAGAGAGAAATTGCAGTTGTATGATGAACTCGAAGATCTACAAGAAAGGAGCGGAGGCGTTAACGCAGTAATCCTGATAGCATTGGGAACGTTGATTTGGTTAATCTCATAGTTTTGTACTGATACTATTTTTGTGTATACATTAATTGAACAATAAATCCCTGAAACTATTTGGAGTATATGAGATAATGTACCATAGATGTGTTCTAGCATCTGCTTACAGTGTGCAGGCATTTTCTTGTACTCCTTACTACGAATGGTACACGACCAAAAGAACGTGCTGGGTTCATGGATGCGCCACTTAAATTACCTCCCAATATGACATTAATCCAAAAGGCAAATCCTATCGCCAGAAGTGCATTGGTGTTCGCTAATGGTTTGCTATCACAAAACTTAATCCGATCTTTTTGATTAGAATCTAGACAGAAGGTACAGACAACATATGAATATTCAATGTACACTAAGCATATGTTGAACAAGGACAAGAATCAGCCTTACCCCAGCATGTCTATAAGTAAAAGTTTATCTTTAAGCGAATTAGTATTCAGAATTAACATATGTTTAAAGTCACTTTGCCTAGTGGTCGTACTCTTGTCCCTGCCTTAGTTGTTATAGATATGCAGAATGGTTTCGTGGCGAAAGGTGGATCTTATGATAAAATAGGGTATAACACAACACTGTATAGAGAGATAATTCCAAAGATTAAAGATTTAATAGAATTCTGTAGAAGTATGGGTATTCCTGTCTTTTACACCGAGGCAGTGAAGGAGGATAGTGGCATAGATATTCTTACAAACGTCCATAACATCTTACCAAAATCAAGACAGGAGAGGTTGAAAGTACCGATCTGTGTTAGAGGCACGTGGGATGGAGTAACAATCGATGAACTCAAACCGAAGGAGAAAGATCCTGTAGTTCTCAAAAGAAGGGATTCTGCTTTCCAAGATACAGACTTCAGAATTATGCTTCAGAGTCAAAGCATTAATTTGTTAGTATTTACTGGAATTGATACTTCTATTTGTGTAGAGACTTCATTAAGGGAAGGATTTAACACAGGTTACGATGTGGCAATAATATCTGATGCAACGGCATCCGGTGACAAGAGACACTACGAAACAACTCTAGAAAGAGTAAGAGATTACTATGGAATAGTAATGGACACCGAGAAGTTTAAAGAAGTCGTCAGCAAACTAGATAAGATGCGAAAAGGTGAAGCTAAGGCCTTTATAGAGTCAGAAGAAGAAGCCAAAGCCTTTATGGAGGAATGGAATTTACTAGACCCTAGGCAATTTCCTTCTGAACAAGTTAACCTTTAGAATAAGTTAGTAGTGGTAGCCGGTCGAAATACAAAATCGAATAGTCTATCTTCACTTCGAGTTAGTTTACTTGTTTGCTACCAAGTTAAGATAACTAGATTTCTCTACTAGATGTAGGCATTAAAGGTCTGGCAATAACGTCTATGGTTCATCATGGTTTCATCCTTATACCATTTATCATTTATTGTAGAGTTGAACTGCATTAGCCACATATGCTCTGATTTCTCTATCTGTGCTATGCTACTTATCTTAATTCATAATACAGGATTGATTTTTGTGCTAAAAATACTGAACTTAATTCTATAGCTGCATAACCAGAAATTGTGATACATGGTAAATATGAACTGGAAATGCGGTAATATATAGAGCCATAATTTTGTTTATCATACTACTGTGGGTGTTTGTTTTGTATCGGGATGGTTAGTTATGTTCTTAGATATCGTAATCGTGTGATGATAGTTATATCTAGAATTGATGTTACTGTAGTTGGAGGCTCGCTGCTTTAAAGGTTCATGCCACGTCGTCACTCAATATCATTGTTTGTTACTACCTGACTGTGGGCGAGGTTTGGGAAGTAACGGTGTGAGTGCCTTCGACACTATGAAACCTATTACTGCTCCTATGACAATGACTGGTATAAGGTCGGTTTGCCCTCCGAATAACCCCAGTAAGAGGGCAAGTGTTAAGGGAATTGGAAAGAAAGCACATGCAGCCCCAGCCATACCTGCAAGTACACCTACGCCTTGTGGAATGAATGGTAGAATTTCTGATAGGACCTGTCCTAGCGTACCACCTATAAATAGTAACGGAAAGATTGGACCGCCGTCAAAGCCTGTGGCAAAGGACGTACTTGTAAGCAACATCTTGACAAGCAGCAGCAGCAGCAATATCCCTATACCATATGCAGCAGGATTATGAACAATTTGTAGTAACTGGTTCTGACCAGAGTAAAGCGTCAGTGGAAGAAATGAACCAATCAAGCCGATAATCAATCCACCTATGATAGAACGAACAATCGGCCTCTTATTAAATCGGACAAAGACACGATGGACAAGTCCGAATACTATCTTGAACAAGGTCCCGATTAGTGCCGTAATAATCCCCACCAGCAATGCCCAGACAAGGTCAACTACACGAAGAGCGGCAAAGTTAGGGAAGCTGTACACACCTAGAAATGACGTATGCAGGATCGCAAAGTAGACACCATAACCCACGGCTCCTGCAATGAGTCCAGGGATCAGGTGACGATACAAATTTAGCTCCTTGATGAACATGTACTCAACTGCACCCACTGCCCCAACTATTGGAGAGCCAAAGAAACCACCGAATGCTCCTGCGATGGCACTGTAAACTAGTACCTGGACATCATCTTTCTGAAGCTTCAGCCGTTCAGACACAAACGTACCTAACCCACCTGTAAGAAAGACAAGCGTTCCTTCCGGACCAATTGCAGCACCACTCCATAATGCTATAAATCCTTGAAGAAGTATGCTTGGTAGGTTACGATAGTTGAGGCCACCGGTTTGGGCGTATTCGGTTTGAGCAACACCCAGTCCTCCACGCTGTCCAAAGAACTTGATCACAAGGCCAATGAATACACCGGCCACGGTTAACAGGATAAGCGGCCATATGTTAATGTTATATAAGACGAGGTTTGGCTGCGCGAGGAACTTGACCCCCTGGTTATAGAGTGTAATGTATCCGGTTGTGAGTAGCGAGGACAGAGCACCGAAGAGCGCTGCGTAGACCATCAGCCTATAATAACTAGCCTTCAATATTGATTCTTTTTCGCCACTCATTACAATCACGTTATCCTATACTTCCATCGAATGAATGATCACTGGCTTCTCGAGGTCGAATTGATCTATGCTTGTGTGGCATAGTTTAAACCTGACGATATAATATTGATAAAGGTATCGCTGAGGGTATCGGAAGCCTAGATGATAAGCAGATATGCATCTAATAGCGAACGATACCTAGATGACGATATTCTATCCAGACCAATTCCCTTTACCAATTATTTATTTATTTATTTAGTCATATGTTCAAGTGAAATTTCCACACCACGATTTCCAAAGAGTGCACCCCGGTACGACGCTCTCTCAGATCGCGACAAACCCTTAGCTTTGAGAATATAATAGAACGCAATGAAATTAAATTTGCATTATTCACGAAGACCTATCTATTATGCACATAAGTCTTTAGACACAAGACTACGAAATGTCGAATCTAGACAGATCAATCAATAATCCGTCCAAAAAGGATTGGAGGACCTAAGTTCTTTGAATAGTGATAATGAGGATTCAAATCACTGGAGGAGTAAACAAATAATTCAGGTAAACGATTGCATTAGATTTGGACAACACCTTTTGGCATTAAAACATTTTTCTGAAAATGTCGACAAGTTTCTGACTCTTCTAATACAAAGTAAACTAAAAGAAAGTGCAACGTTGCCATCCTAGTTTATGCTTGGCAGATGATTATAATAATGGGATGCCTGGAGGAAAGGATTTGTGCATTACATCATTTTTAAATAGTCGTTGTAACATCAAAATGCCATATATCAGGTCAGACGGAAGATCCAACTCAGGATATACAGACAAAATAGAATGAATTCCAGAAAGCCTGTAGTACCATACTTCCTAAAATAGATCGAAAGCTAGTTGAAGATTTACTTTATCATCAACAGGAGGATCCTAACACTAAGCCGAAATATTTCATTGAAGTCACTACAAAAAAAGGTTTGGATACACAAAAATAAAAGATCTAGTATGGAGCAAATTTGGAGAAATGCTCGATATAGGTAATCATGGTACGTATTATAGACTTGGGCATACGTTAACACTGGAAGCCTTAAGACGATTATCTGCCTATGATTATGTTTTGAGTGTCAAAGGATCTCATTTGGGACCCTATTCCTTCTAGCTGTTATTTACTCGATGCCTGATTAATACTGAGATGAAACAGTTACTAGTCCTGAATTCCTAAACAGTTTCTAACCATAGTTGCATTCTTTTATCTAAATAGGCTTATATCTCAAGTGATACATACTTTCTGATTTATCTATTACGTGGGTAATTGTATCAATAATGCTAAAATTTTATATTCAAGATGTTCTATAGAAGAAAAGATATTTTTAGTACTTTATCTATATCCTTCAGTTGTTTTGTAATGGGTTATGCTTTTTGGAAATTGATTATAACTCTAAAACAGTCTGGTAGTATTCTTGTACCATTTCTTTATTATAGATACATTAGAAATTGTGTAGAAAGTAGAATCGACTCCTACAGTCATGGCACACTTTACTCTCAACTAAATAGTATTGATAGACGTGCTGCTAAGGGTATAAAGAGAATTAATAGAAAATTTAAAAATGGATAACAACAGTCTTACCTGTGGTGCAATCGAATAATAATAAAGCGATATAACATCTATGGAGAAAATTGGATGCCAATATTTGCATTAACTATAATTGCTATTTTCATTATGCTCTCCGGAATAGAAACTGCAAGTGCTATTACTGTAAATAATATTGATCCTTCGAAACTCCATCTATCAGATGCACAAAAATCGGTACCACCATATGGAGCCAATATAGGTAGGATAATACTGTACAGCATCGTAATCGTAATCGTAATCATTACCAGACTCAGATGGACCAAATATGGGAGAAGAGTAACCAAGCCAAAAATTATAGCAGAGTCTATTTTCTTTTTAGTATTAAGTTCTATTGTTGCCTTCGATTCATTTTATGATGTTGGCATTCCAATTTTATATCTTATTCCTTATTTAACATTGTTTCTTGGTTTAGCATATTATTCTTATTTACACTCAAATCGGCTTATGTCCTTCTGGAAAGAATCAAAGTCAGGTTCTATTTATGTAAAGGGCGGAACACATATTCATCTTGCATATGTGATAGGAACAACATCGCGCATTATAATATCAGTCTTGTTTATTGGCAGTTTGTTTACACCAAGTCGACGAGGATTAATTTACATTGATAATTCGACAGCAGTACTTGCAACTATTGTATTTGATTTTCTACTAATGATTTCTGTCGGCTTGTTAATTGGGATAAATAGAAGAATCCTTATCCGATACAACTTAATTAGTCAAGGAAGAGAGAACATATCTGAAAAGTAGATGCAGATTTTCTTGTTTAATTATAAAGACATACTATTTATGAGGAACATATGTACGATGTTAGAGAATTGACTTTGCGCCATTATTTTGCTAACTTCTAGGCCAAAACTCAATTCAAGCAGCTGTACTTCAGATATCAGATTTTAGATTTTAATGTTCTTTGTATTTTATGATAGGCTTGCAGCAAGACCATTATCACAGAAATTGGTTGATAAGTAAAAGTGCTTCTCGCATAGTATTACATACTGAAATAGCGAGCCCAGTTCGCTTTAGAGCACGCCTTGTAGTCCATCTCCTTAAATAGTTCTTATTTCTATAACGAGATAATGAGACAAGAACATGTTACTCTACAAGATGTAGATGTTTCCCAACTATATGATCAAATCAAGAAATATTTACAGGACAAAAAACTTGATATAATCCACGAAGAAAAGGAAGAAAACTATTGGGATCTAAAAGCGCATAAAGGTACTAGAGGCAGTGTTATCATTGGAAATGTTCGTGATGTGGAGGTTATGATAAGTGGCACAGAGGGGAATTATGATCTGATTCTACGGACAGGTGCTTGGGGTAAAGATATAATTGTTCCAACAGCTATAGCAGGTGTTCTGACTGCCGGAGTAGCTGCAGTTCCCGCAGCTGCAGTATCAGGTTATAGAGCACATGCATTTGAGAAACATTTCTGGGACTACATCAAAAAGACATTGTCTGACATCGGAAGCGAAAAAGCAACAATGTCTGAACCTGTAGTGGTGACGCATTAAATTAGAACTGTAAACAAGAGTTGTAAGCTATGATGTCATTTTACGATTCAGTACAACACTTGATAAGATACAGGATACATAGGACAAAGAACGATATGAGGATATTAGAATTATCACTATTAATAATGCTTTCCTTTGCTATCATTACATTTTCTAATTCCTCTCATCTATCGTTTGCACAAAATAGTACATCATTTGTTAGCTCATTCGAAAAACTAGTAAAGAAGGTCAATAATTTATCTCAGAGTTACCATAATGAGACCGGGAAATTTGTTAAAGGGCAAATTAATAATAAAACGATGATAGCAATAACAGATAATTATCTTCCCAAATTCCAGAATCTGGTTAAAGAGTCAAAAGCTTTGCAGCCTCCTAAACAATACCAAAATGCTACAGATTTATATACAAAGAGCCTTGAATCAGAGCTTCAAAGTAATAATCATTTCCGAAATTATATATCTACAAATAACTCTACTGACAATAAATTGTCTTCAAAGTTATTATCTGATGCATTTAACTATGAAACTGAGGCATTTAAGAAGCTCAAGGCCTCTGGATCCTTTACAATTGTACCTTGACTAATCCATAATTTCTTCTCGACTACCATTACTTTATTTTATATTTTTCCTATGCTAACTTAATATGTTGTATTAATCCACGAGCTCAACCACATGAGGATTCTTTAGCACAGGGATATTCAGCATGTTAGTTAGACGTTTATGCAGACTAAACAACTACTTCTGTCGCAATTTTATAAAAGTACATGTATTGATCATAACGGGATTAACTTCGTATTATCCTAATAATAGAACTGATATATTCTAATAATATGACAGTAATACCATCCAGTGTTGTAACATTGATATCAAGAATGAAATATAACACCCACAATATTTGGATTTTCGTCTCCATGATACTGGCAGTACGCTAGATGTTGCGAAAGTAGTTAATACATAGGATGGTAATTCAGAAACTTCAACATTGTGTGGATGAAGCAAAATTATGGTTATCAGAGTATACAGGATCTAAACCAAGCTGCAGAAAAAAAGATGCTACTAACGAAATAATTATAGTACCTTCATTAAAAAATAGAAACTAATTGTCATCAATAACCAAAAAGACTAATGATAGTTTATATACTGTGGAACTAAGTTGAAATCCTGTGGATCTAAAGGAAGGAAGAGATACTATCTTTATGATAAAGTTTCTAAATTATAAAACGAACTTGCTAAAACTAATCGATTATTCTTTTAAAGTAACAATATTATCTTCTGCTAATCTGACAATAAAGGATGTAAAAAATCAAAAAGCTCCAATTGGAACAGGCATACAAATAGTTAAACTCCCAATCCCAAGACCAATAAATATTTCAATTAATATATCTAATTCACAGCTTTATCCTAGAACTGAGAATGAGAAAACCAACAACAACTATTTCAGTTCAAATTTTTCAGAAGATGTGAACTTTACCTTCCTAATCCCATCTATGGAAATTCCAAATGAGCAACCATTCTTAAACTCTCAAACTTGAAACAGTTCAGATTATTTTTTATTGTTGTTGTAGCTGCATCCGCTTTTCATGTCTAGATAGTTTCTTATTTCTCCTTAATGTGTAGAATTGTATACGGAATCAGTACCGTCGTTCTGACATGTACCAAAATTCAACCCATTTGGATTTGCATATTTGACACTTTGCCTTTTGAAGACATTTATAATTATCAATTTTGATACCTTAAAGATAGGAAATGATACATAGTATAATTGGGGCAAGGAAAATAATTACTGATTTATGCTCCTCGGATCGATTTATCTGTTATATACTAATTTACTCTACACTATTTAGTCTAAATAATCTTATGAATAGAGATGATAGTTAGACTGCATCTTTATTGTGTTTCCCCGCTCGATAATATCTAGTGTTTAATACAGTATGAATTTGAAGGTACATAGAGATCTTTGAAAAGCTTTGGATTAATAATTTTTGCCAGTATTTCTAAACCAACTATTATTGTCCTAGGTCCTGGCTTGCTAAAATATGCATTGGCATTAACCAAATAGACTTCATTATTCTGAACTGCTTGTAGTGATTTCCAGTCATCATTCTTATCTAATATTCGTGCTTCTCTCAAGGTTCTATGCAAATCAAATCCACAAGGCATAATAATATTTTATCAGGACCAAATAATTTAATTTCGTCGATGGACATGAGACGTGATGGTTTTCCACGAGAGCTTATACCGTTTATCCCTCCTGCAATGGTTACCATTTGAGGAATCCAATGACCTGCCGTATAAAATGGATTGATCCATTCAATCCATACTACTTTTGTCTTTGGACTTTTTACGGTGTTATTCGCCTGATTTGAGACTCTTTTGACTACATAATCGATTCTTTTTTGTAAAGATGCTACCACCCTACGTCCTTCATTGGCCTTGTTCACTTTTTCTGCAATGTTTATTATACTTTGTAAAATATCGTCAAGATCGTGTGGATCGAGAACTAAAACGTCTGGTGTATATCCTAAAATGGTGACGGCACGAGCTATTTCTTTAGCAGATGGCGCGCAAACATCACAAATACCCTGAGTAATAATGATATCTGGTCTTGACTTTTTTTAGCTTTTCGTTATCTATAACATAAATATCTTGACCTGTTCTCATCATTTCTGCTATTTTTTTATCGATATGAATGCTTTGTAGGATTGCAGTGTCGAAGGAAGGATTGATTAGATTAGGTTTTGTTTTGGCTTCTTCAGGATAATTACATTCATGTGTTACACCTACTATTTGATCTGCTAATTCAAGCTCATATAAGATTTCAGTGGAACTGGGCAGAAAAGAAGCCACTCTTCTTTTCTGCAACCCCATCATCATCCTTCTTATGCAAGTATTTGTTCAATACCTAAACCTGTTAAGTATGGGTAAAGGTGGTTATATAAGATCACCTCGCATAGTGTAGAATTTTCCCTCTACCGCACCCTAATAGTAAATTTCACGTATTATTCATTTTATCAGCCTACTTCGTTTTTGGGAAAATTGTTGATTCAATTATAACGGTTATTTAAAGAGCTTTACTATGTTAATACCTGTATTAATTAACACGAGGAAGATTACCCAAGCTGTTAGTTCTGCAATTGTTAGAGCCTGATACGGTTGAAAATTTAATTCCAATAATGAATAATGAATGTACAGTTTTGTTACTATGAAAACGACTTCAGAGATACTAAATGTTCCAAATAGTTTTATTACATCCTCCCTTATATTCTTAAACTTCTTCTTTTTAGTTACTGGATCAATATATCTTGCTTTATTATCCCTATAAAAAAGAAATGCGAAGAACGGAATATAAATACAATATCCCACTATTAGCGTAATAACTACATTTGAGATGTTATTGCTATCTAATCTTGTATAAATTTGGGTAGTTATTACTCCAATAAGAAATGATACACTTCCTGATAGAAGTAGGTTTTTGTTAAAAAGTATGATTCTTTTGTATTTTATGAAAATATCTGATTTCAACTTGGAATGTGTATTAACATTTGTCTTGTCAGTAGTCTAAGTTTAATGTTCAATGATATTCAAAACGATCCTACTCATTGCTGTCATATGCATATTATACGAATTATGGCAAAGAGATCCCAGAAGCCTTTAGTTGATTCATTACGTAGTTGACTTGATTAGGCGTTATCCTATGAATAGTTGAATTTTTAGTATAGGATAACATTGTGTTAATAAGCGAAGATATCATTTCTGAATCATAAAACGTACTAGACTCTGAAAGTAATTCCGCAATTTTTCCAACATCCATACTATTGGTTATTTTTCCACTCGTAATTAATCCTCCGAACTTCTGAACAGATTCATATACTCCAATATTATATGCAATAAAAGCGACTTTTTCAGTAGGCATAATATCTATGGGTTCCATATTCTTAATGGATAATAATAATTCATAGATAATAAACAGTGTCTTTATTTCTCTTTCACTTGCAATTTATTTAAACTACTGATGGAAAATGTTTCAATGTTACTTCATTCCTCATGATGATAGTTGATAGTTGATATCCGAAAATCCAGTGATTTACTGTATCTGGTTTACAGCTTGTAAAGTTGCATTCAGATTCATGTAGTTTCCATCTCTATAAACAATAAAAGAAATTATTTCGCCTGCTCTTTTATTTTCTTGAATGTATGAAAGAAAACTTTCAATATCAGGAATTTTATGTCCATCTAAAGAAGTTATTATATCACCTAGCTGTCTTTGACCATATTTGTCCGTAGTAGCAGCATTTATACCAGCTTTATCAGCCGTTCCTCCTCGCGATATTGAATTTACTACCACCCCTTTCAAGTTATCTGGAATATTTTGAAAATGTTTTGCTAAATCCACAGTAAGAGTAGATCCTATAATTCCGACGTCTGGGTGAATGTATGTTCCATTGTGAATAAGTGATGGCACAATTTTCTTTATTGCATTAGATGGTATAGCTACACTCAGCCCAGAAAACTGCCCTAAAGGTGCCGTGGTGGGATTTAGTCTACCATAAATTAATCCTACTACTTCACCATTTATATCAATCAAAGGACTTCCGGAATTACCAGGATTAACTGCAACATCAGTTTCAATTGTATCTGGAACTAAATATCCTAGCGAAGAAAAAGATAAAAGGAAATCGGTTTGACTCACTATTCCTGATGTCATAGCTACTTTCGATGCAAAAGGATAACCAATGGTTGTAACGTAGTCTCCTATCTTTACTGTGGATGAGTTTGCCAGGATAACTGGCGCAAGTAACTCATTAGCTCTTTCAGTACCATAACTCCCAAATAGATCAACAATACGGAGTACAGCAATGTCTGTATAAGGATCCCTTCCTATAACAGTGGCATTATGCGTATCGCCATTCTCAAAAATAACAGTTACCTCGTTTGCTCCACCTAAAACATGATTAGCGGTAACTATATGACCCAAAGTATCATAGGCAAATCCTGCGGCTACTTCAGTTGTTGTGTTTTGAGATGGAAGATTAGTAGTGGATGGGTTTATACTTACAACCTGAACAACAGACCTGCTCAATTGGCTAAACAGAGGATACAGAGAAGTATCATTTCTATTCGCAATGATATTAAATATTGAACTCCCTGAACCATCAGCAAATATTGGTAAATATGCAGAGCAAAACGTTGGCATAATAACGCCAACTTCAATCATAATAATCATAATTATTACAAATTTCATATTTTATATTATATATTACGTATTACACGTGTTAATAAAAATTATATCGATGGAACCTTATCAACACAAGCCAAGCCAATAGGAGTCCGATCAGTTCTAGGTCAAGTTTATGTCGAACTATGTAGTTGATTGATTCCTACTACAACTACTACTACATCAAGTCGTCATGCTACACGGGCTATTAATTATACTAGAGCAAAAAAAACCAAATAATTCACTATGTAGATTGAAAATTAAATCGAATCAAACTTTTCTTTTAGCTTAACTGCTTAGCTTTTCCATATTGCCGGTTGGTTTAAAATATTATTCTTAAAAGCAACCAGAATGGACAGGAAATTGATTGTGAAAAGTCCTATATTTACCAAAAAATTACTGTGGATAAGATGTAGATTTTATCTCTTTAATCACAGGATATTGATTAAGATTTGAAAAAGATAGAAAAAGATTAAAAATACCTGATATGCTAATACATAATAAATAGCTTCGTCATTCCCTTATGTTTGAAAATATTCAAAATAACAACAACTAATAATAAAAACAGATTTTGGGTTTAATATATAATCAGGAACGTCTCTCCAGATTTTGACTTTATTTTTCTTGACAAAGAATTAGAGATACATGGTAAAATTACTACAAAATCTTTTACTAACGTATACATATAATCACTATTCTCTAACATATTCTACTATATCTAGATCTAACCTGCAGGTCCAGATTAATAATGGATGTATTATATCAATATGATTCAGGGGTCAACAACTACAAACACAATTTAATTTAAATATCATAAAAATAAAACAAGTTGTTATGAAAATGATAGCAACTACGATAGCTGTAACTACATTTTCGTTAGCTATTTTGTTAGTTATAGTAGGAATAGACGGAAAGTCAGGATCGCATACTTTCCAATCAGCTAATGCACAGGTTTCAGTATTCCCTGGGACGCAGCCAGAAAAACCGTCTACCGGAACGGCTGGTGGAACTGGATCTTCTGGATTTAATGCCAAGGCCATTTCTGACTCAAATAACATACAGACTGATGCCGACGTTAAGAATTTAGTTATTTTGGTTCCGAACAAGAAACTCGTAGATCAGACTTTTCTTCCTCTGGGTGCAAGTATAGTTCAAGGTACAAATGTTATCTGGGTTAATGGCGATCCAGCAGGAAATCATGGTGTGGCAGTTAAGAATAGTAATGGCCAATCTGTGTTTTCTAATCAGACAATTCCGTACAAAAATGGGACACAGTTTACATTTGATACGATAGGAAAATATACATTTTCAGATCCAATGTCTCCATCTTCGACTCCAGGAACGATTGATGTCGTAAGCCCACAAAATGCTCCCGATAATGGATCTACCAATTCAACAATGCCAACCGCAGGATTGTTCGTAGTTCCAGCAGGAGACAAGGCATATTTTGATAAACATTTCAGCACACTTGGATATCATGCTGCCGATAGCAACATAATAAAACAAACTGGTACAAGTAGTGGAAATGATATTGATCTATATGTCTATGTACAAAAATCTGGCAAATTTGATACAATATTACATAGAACTGCCGTAAAATTAGGTTTCTTACAATCGAAGACAAGTTAAGTTTGTAGGGCCTTTTATCTTTTTATTATTTTTTATTCATTTACATATATTCTTACTATAATTTGACAAATTCAAGACGATTGAAGCTGTAAGGGGGTTTTAGAGTCTAAATATTTACTACAAATATAATCTACCATGATATGTTTTCCAATATCGAGATAAGTAATTAGTCAAGATATACTCATTTTTCATTAATCAAATTTATGATCAGGGGTAAAATGAGCAATATTACATCCTCATATTTTCGATTTGTACTTGATTATGTAACCAAGAGGGAATCGACCGACGTATTAATGTAACAACTTGTAGAAATCTTTTATATACTAAATCTTGATAAATCCACATAAATGTCTTCTACATCTACCAGTAGTGGCGATAGAACTTCCGAACTCCAAGAAATGAGATTGGTTTTTAGGGGACTTCAAACCCTTTATGAAACTTACCTCCCTAAAGTCGATCCGATACTGATTCATGATTTGCTCGTGCGAGAACACGAGAAATCCGAACGTGCACCGTTTTATATGGTTGAGATATTTACAAGACCTGAAACAGATTCTGAGGTCATGAAGGACAGGATATTTGAAAGAACAGGAATGGTTCCCGCTATCTATGATAAAGGCACACATTATGTAACAAATCAGAGACTAACTTTGGAGGCCCTTAAGGAAATATGTAATTCTGACGATGTAATGGAAGTCACTGGAGATTACACAGGTACTCTCACAGGTAGAGGAGCTTCACACGAACACAAACACAAAGAGGAGGAATAAATTTCCCATATTTCATCTAAAAGTAGAATTTAACTTCGTTTATTTACTCTCGAATTGATCTCTAGAAACGTTTATGAGGCCTTAATATGGTTTTTATGTCTTAATAAAAAGGATACAGCATTTAGAAAAGAAATACAGAAAAGCATTTTCAAACATTAAGACATAAAAATACGTCTACGCAAAATGAATACAACATGAAAGAAATACAATTGGTACTGATAGGATTAATAGCAATGACCTTATCAATGATATTTTTCTATCTCACAGACCTGGTACCTCTACAAATAGAGAACAGAGAGATGAATATTATTATCTCATTAGGAATTGGTTTATTGATACTAGTGGTAGACAAAAGGCAAGATCGGAATCTTCACGAAATAATTCATACACAACACAAAATGATTAATGAAATGCACAAAATGATAAAGGAAGAGATGAGCTTTATGAGGGAGATGCAGAAAAAGAAGGATATGTAAGTATTACTATCCTTTAAGAGCACTACATTTGGGAAAGAAGATTCTTAAGATATTATGCATACAATCAAACATTGAAAAATAAGGTAGCAATAGTTACCGGTGCGAGCAGCGGTATAGGATATGCAACATCTTTAGCTCTATCAGAAGCCGGTTTAAGAGTGGCACTTGGAGCTAGACGTACAGATCGGCTAAAAGAATTAGAAAATCAGATCATAAGCAGAAACAGCCACAGAGAAGTTTTTATTCAAAAGCTAGACGTTTCAAATAATTCAGATTGTAATTCATTTGTTAATGCCGTCGCCGAAAAATGGGGGAAAATTGATATTCTAATTAATAACGCTGGGTTAATGCCTTTAAGTTATTTCAAAAATGGAAAAGTGATTGAATGGGATCGTATGATAGATGTGAATATTAAAGGAGTCTTTTACTGTACCTCTGCGGTAATCCCTTATATGTTAGATGAAAAATCAGGACACATAATCAACATATCTTCGGTAGCAGGTAGAGTGGTATTTGCTGGAGGAAGCGTCTACTGCGCAACTAAACATGCAATAACTGCATTTAGCGAAGGATTGAGAAAAGAATTAAGTCCGAAGTACAACATACGAGTTACATGTATTGAACCAGGAGCTGTCTCAACCGAATTATTAGAATCAATAACGGATGAATCAATGACAGGATTCATACAAGCTACAAAGAAGATGGAAACATTACAGTCAGAAGACATCGTAAATGCGATATTATATGCCATACAAACACCAAGTCATGTTAATGTAAATGAGATATTGATAAGACCAACTGCTCAAGAAAGGTAATGAGTTATAACTATTTGTAATTAATTAGGCCTACAATATAACCTTGAACTGTTTAAGCTTTTCAAATAAGATATCATCGGCGATTGAAATGAGCAATAAACAATACAAATGAGTTCCGTGAGAATCAGCCTTCAACCGTTATTTGTTTATATATTACACACTCGTCATTCAGTGGTCTTTGATCCGAAACTTATGAATTATATTTAATAACAATAGTAATGTTAACATTGTAGCCAGCATGACTGATGATAGTATTTATAGAGCATAAAAACACACTAGATAATAAGCATGGAAAAGAAAGGAGTATCATATCTAACAACTCTCATAATGACCGTTCTCATTACAAGTATTGCCGTTACTCTTGGATTTATTTTTGGTTATTCCGCTACGATTCAGTATGTGTCAGCACAACCAACGATTCTAAACGATCCTACCCTAAGAGTAGAATCAGTAGTTAGTGGTTTGTCTTCTCCTACTAGTATGGCATTTTTAAATGACAATAATATTCTGGTCTTGGAGAAAGATGGAAATGTCAGGCTAGTATCTAATGGTCAACTACAACAGCAATCTATCTTACATGCGCCAGTTGATGTAAGGAGCGAACGTGGTTTACTTGGAATCGCGATTATGAATACAACTGATAGCATTAATAATAAAGAGGTATTCCTGTACTATACGGGGTCACAAGGGGAAGACATTAGAAATAGGATTTATCGTTATGACTGGAATGGTCAAACACTAGTTAATCCCAAATTATTCCTGGATCTTCCTGGATTGCCTGGACCCAATCACAATGGCGGAAAACTAATCATAGGTAATGATGGTTATCTATATACCATAATTGGTGAATTAAGACATAATGGTAAGCTTCAAAATATCAAAGATGGGCCCGATGCTGATGATACAGGTGTCATCTTTAGAGTGAGTCCTATGGATGGTTCTGCAGCAAAAGGTAATCCTTTTGCAAATAATGAGATTGCTGTAATGCATAAATATTACGCATACGGCATTCGAAACAGCTTTGGGATCGCTATTGATCCTGTGACAGGTAATCTTTGGGAAACGGAGAATGGAGAAAACACTTATGACGAAATTAATTTGGTCAAACCAGGATTTAATGGCGGCTGGAAAGTAATTATGGGTCCTCTTTCTAGAAGTGACGGTATAACTGAAAACGATTTAGTTAATTTTCCTGGATCTCATTATGCTGATCCCGTTTTTAGTTGGCTTAATCCTGTCGCAGTCACCGCAATAGAATTTTTGAAATCTTCAAAACTAGGTCCTAATTATGATAGTAACATTTTTGTGGGTGACTACAATAATGGCAATCTATATTTCTTTAAAGTTAATAAAGATAGAACTGGAATAGAATTTAACATAAATCAAAAATCTGCAGGGTTATCGGACTTAGTAGCAGATAACAAGAGTGAATTAGACGCAGTAAGGTTTGGAATGGGATTTAATAGTATAACCGATATTAAGACAGGGCCAGATGGAATGCTGTATGTTTTATCATTCGATGATGGAACTATCTATAGAATTAGTCGGGCTTCACAATAGCAACGAATTTTTCGAGCAGCGTCAGATAGGTTTTAGGCATAAAATAAAATAAGTAAGGAATTACAAAATAGAAAGAATTAATGAGAAAACTGCATTATTAACCTTGCAAAAACGATCTGCTCAATGTGTTATGTGTTATTTACCAACTAGCTTAATTGTAGATATCTTGCCATCGAAATATGTTAGAACATACAAGTTGTTGTCATTTGAGTCAGTTGTGATATAGGTCATCCTGCTCTCGAAATGGTTGCAGATGTCATCTTTGAGTTTAGTACCTTGTCATTAAATATTCGATCCATTGATCCGGATGGCGATCGTTATTTTAAGTTTAAAAAAACTCCGTCATTACTTGATTACATTCATTATCAAAGTATATGTCGCCAATAAGGGGTGTTATTTTAGGCTTTATTCTAAACGACCATGCTGATGCTAATTTATTTGGTATATTATTATAATTATTTTTACGATTCAATTCATTATTGCATTTTTTATATATCAATAAAACAGATATTGTAACTATTTGAAAGTGCTAACTAAAGAGATTTATATACTTGAACACTCTAGACCAGATCCTTTCTAACAAAGGAATATGGGAGTAATATCTCAGTGTCATTATACATATCTCTAGTGATAGCTATATATTCTTTAATGCATAAATTAATAACATGCGAAAATTAATGTCAGTTAACAAATACGATATTAGCGAATATCATCATACGACGTTCAAATTGAGAGCTGCAAGTGCATTAACAATATCTTTAATTGGCGATCTTTTAGACTATATTGCAGCTCCAATTTTTGATGTACCTCTTGTCGGAGATATTTTTGACGTTATACTGACCAGTCTTCTCTTTAGGATCACGAGAAGTAAAGTGTCCACCGCCATAAATACACTTGAATTTATTCCGTTCGTAGGAGATTTGATCCCAACATATACTTTATCTACTGTGGTCTGGATAATGAGAGAGTGGAGAGAAGTGGAAAGAAGAAGACAAGATACAGTAATTTTCAAATAAGATACCAGTACTTGAACTTTTTAAATTTATACAAGAGTTAGTATTCTAGAAGGTAAAAGTGATTTTGGAAATGACCCATCAGAATAATTTTGATATACTAAGAGGGCAAGGCGCCTTTAGAGGGGAAATGACTGATTGGACCTAATCCTACAGACAGAGGTAAGTTAGTTAGGAACAAAACGTCATCATGTATTGACTGATGGACAAGGTCTTCCATTATCTGTTGTTGTTATAACTGCGGCCAATACACATGATATGAAGGCTGCTATAAACACACTGGATAATACCGTAGTTAAAAGACCGTCCTCCAAGGTTAATAAAGAGAGACAGAATCTTTGTCCTGACAAAGGATATGACTTTCAAGAGATCGAGGTCCATGGACCAATAAAGGATATCGCGGCTTTCTTACAAATCTAGCCCATTCATCTCTAAAATCCTAGCTTATGAAGATTACATATTAGTTATCAATGTTAAGCAAGGTTCAATAGATAAAGAATTTTGATAATTTCAGTTCATGAGGAGGGATTAGGTAATATTAGATTCATAACAAGATTGGGAAGAAAAAAAGGTCTATCAGAATCAAATGACAGCAGCAATACTAACAATAGTCTAAACTTTAAAGGAAAATCCATTATTATTCTAGGTATAGTTATGGCAGTAATCGGTTTTACTGGTGCTATATATTATGGATCACAATTTGTAAAAGAGGAAGTAAATGGAGGCGCAAGGTTACCCTATACTACTCCATCCCAAATGAAAAATCTATCACCTATGGACCTTGAAATAGTATTTGTTGTTATTGCAGTAGTAGGATTCGGATTGTTAACTTTTGAATTTGTTGGAAGAGTAGATAAATCACTTGATTTCTATCCAAAATGATTTAAGGAATAATGCACAAACAACATGTAATAGAATTCTCTTACAGATGTGAAGAATGTGGCAAGTCATTTTGTAATCGAGGAGAGCTTGTTAATCATATTCATTAAATCTACGGAATCTAATTTGTAACATGACAAAATAATAATTGAGTCAATACAGGATTGGATATAAGAAGGCGAGTATACCATCGTCTCTCTGATACTTTTCTGAATTTATTAGCAATTCAAGGACCAAACCCAGCATAATGATTATTTGCTGCTACAATTACTAAGTTTAGTCTATCTTATTGTTCTTCTCAGGCATCCCAGTCAATTTTCTTGACGGATATCCGAAACCTATGATAACAACAATATCTAGATCTTCTGGAATATTAAAATCTGTCTTCTCAAGTTATAAGGGATTTAAGACAAGATTGGTGATAATATGTTGCTAGATAAAGATTCTAATATCATAGTCAGAAAGAAGTAAGATAGTTTTTATGGTTGTTTAGCGATGCAAAAGAAGTGTATCAATCACAACCACGACCAGAAAGGAATGACAAGCTGAAGGCCTTAGGAAAGAGGGAGGATAATTATAGAAAGATGATCACAAGTGGATGATAATAATAGGAGCAGCAGCCATAGTCCATCGCCACTAACTATATCTAATCTTATCAATAACTTTCCTTTTACATCTCAGCGATATAATCAGACGACAGTTCTTAATCAGATATGCGCCTCTTTCAATTCAGGCTACAAATACATTATATTAGAAGCTCCTACTGGATTTGGTAAAAGCCCTGTAGCCGTAGCAATTGCAATGACTTTGGGCTCAAGTTACATATGTACTTCCACCAAGGATTTGCAGACTCAATACTCAAGAGATTTTCCATATCTTAAAGTAGCTAAGGGAAAAAACAATTTTCCATGTTTAGTAAAAGAAGACTTTATTAAAAATGGTACATATCAATGCGGGATTTGTATTTCAGATAATGCAAATGAATGCTATCACACCACAGTAGAATATGGTCCTTGTATGACTAACGAATCCTTCAAAGATAGTGGATGCAAATATAGGTCCTTTCTAAAGGATTACAAAATAAGCAATAAGGGAACAAAGAATGAACAGGTATTCATTGATGAAGATAGCAGAAATTATTATCAAAAGGAGTGTTCACAATGGTTACACCTAAGGAATATGAAAGAAAAAAGAAGTCCCTGGAAACCATGTGAATATTTTGACCAATTGAATACAGCCTTAACCTCAAGTTATTCTATATTCAATTATTCAATTTTCCTGGGACTATTGCCAAACAAGAAAAGTCTACCTGAAAGAGAATTATTGGTATTAGATGAGGGTCACCTCTTAGAGACAGAGATTGTAAAATTCAGAGGACTAACTATATCCAAAAGGAGATGGAAAAGATATATTCATGATTTAAAGATTATTGACTATGGTTATGATGACATAGAAAATTGGATTGATTTTCTTATAGAAGTTGAAACAGAGATGCTTGACTTGACTGGATATAGTTATTTGGCAGAATCGTTAGCTATGGAACGAAAAGTTAAATACAATTATTATGGTAAGGTAAGTAAAGTTTTATCAAAAGAAGAAGATAAGAAGAACAAGAATGACTACAACAACAACAGAAAGAAAGTAGTATGTGCATCAGATTTATTTGATAGTGATGAAGAAATTGCACAAAAATATGCAGATGATGAAAGGATATCAAAAAAATTAGCAGCAAGTCTAGGAGATGAGCTTGCAATTGATTCAATCAGAGATACAGAGCGACTCACAAGAACAATAAACAGCATTCTTGCAAATCCAAAAAACTGGATAGTATCTGAGATTAAGAAAGAAAATTATGAAGTAATTAAAGTTGAACTAAAACCGTTAGATATATCGACATACTCTAAATCTCTATTTGACAAATGCCCAAAAACATTGATTATGAGCGCAACTATATTAAACTATAAGGCGTTTTGCAGAAACGTTGGTCTAGATTCCGATGAAGTCAAATTTATACAGGTCCCATCAGATTTCACCTTAGAACAAAGACCCATCATCCCTCTAAATGTTGCATATCTTAACTACAATAACTTACAATCTAACGAGTTAAAATTAGTTATTGCAAAGACTGTTGACACTATAATGTCATTGCATAAAAATCATAAGGGAATAATCCATACTACGTCTTATGAGCAGCTAAATTTCATAAAGGAAAATATATCACAAATTAATGCAAGAAGATTGTTAGTAACTGATCCAGAAATACAAAGAGATGATGTCATATTTGAGCATACAAAGAGCACTACAAAACCAACTGTTCTTATCTCACCATCATTGCACACCGGTCTTGATTTAAAAGATGAACTATCTAGGTTTCAAATAATAACCAAGGTGCCTTATCCTAACAAAAGTGATAGATGGACTGATGCAAAAAGAGAACTAGATGCAGAATGGTATTACTGGCAAACAGCATTAAAGTTAATACAAGCTTATGGTAGATCTGTAAGATCAAAAGAAGATTGGGCAAAGACATACATATTGGATTCAGCATTTGGATATTTTGTAAAGAAGAATAAGAGTATGCTTCCAAGCTGGTTTATACAAGCAATCAAAGGAAGGCTATAATAATATTAATAAATTCCCAACAAATTCACATGTGAAGTAGCTTCCGGAGGAACGGACGTACCGGAGGTAAGTTCTAGGGCCCTAAGAGGAGAGGCATCACGAAAATTCACAAATCATATAACAATATCATGCCCGTGCTACAACAAATCGTAAGTTTCTTTAACTATACGTTTATGTTATTCGCTGATGAGCCTACAACTAATACTAACCTCTATGCTAAGGTTCCTACCAAGGTCTATGACATATATGGGATAGACCACACACAGGAATATAATAAAACGTAGTTTGGTTCAGATTTTACTAGAAAGGATCCATACCTGTAGGTTTCTTACACTCAATTCACTCTTGGTTTCATCTTTCGATAGGCTTCAGATGCTGCGACTGTAAATGCTCCAGCAACTAAAGCCAAGGGAATTGACAGATAGATTGCGTGTTTATAAAATATTAAATCAACTGTTTCAGCTGTAATTATGCATGCGGTTTCAGCTGTAATTAGTATAACGATACTTGTCTTTAATATTTGCCCTAGGTTTGACTGCTTTGGCAATTCTTTCATTTTCCTCAAGCCCAAGCCAAAGTTTTTGAATGTTATTACTACATTTGAAATAAATCCATTATTATGATCTTGTTCTAATACGGAACAGCAGCTATCAATATTACTATTACTTGAACCGTATTTATATCGGCCAAGAATTGTTGCAAACGTAGTAAAAGTGGCAAGGCTATAACCAATTACGTAGGCAATTGGAAGACCAATGTGATTGAATCCAAGGATGTATAAGCTGGTATTTTCCCCAATTTCTGCTGCAGCAATACAGAGAATCTCAATGCCAAGAGCAGCAGCATACAAACGTTTTACATGTCTGAGGAATCTAGATATTGAATTTCCATTTGTTGTTGTTCTTGGTGAAATTGCGATTCCACTATTATTCCTCTTGTTGTTGCAAGATTCATCATTAGAGCAGCAGCTGCTATAATCCATTGGGTTAAGATTCAAGCTTGTATGGTGGATACTAATACAACAGCAAATTTCTTTTGAACAGTTTTGGCAAAGTTGATTAGCGTTGAAATTGAGGCATTCTCGTGGAGTACATTGACACTCTGCACACTTGACTGACATGGTTCGCATAGATAAAGGATCTTGTTGATATTAAAATCTACTCTAGTTGTCTATAGCGACATATGTATTGCAGCGTAGCATTATGCGGCCAGTCTTGGTTGGTTTGAGCGTCGCCGTAGCATTACAATAAAGACAGCACATCGTTCGTTCCCAGAAGTCAATAACAGACAATTTACTATATGCTATAGGCATATCTTAGCTGTATATAGCGCCAAGCGAATTTTGCGAAACCATGTCATGCCTATCTATTAAAGCCTGATTGAATGTGGATTTAAACTCCGGCGGAGTTGCTACTGGACTTTCAGGATTAATATAATAACATATTCTCAGTGTCATTATTGGTGAATAATACTCTCCAATCAGAATTATGTGGCTCCGGTTCAGAAATTTAGTTATTCTTTATGAGCTGGTAATATACTTTAGTGATTCTGGATTCTCAATAGTTGATAGATCTTGATTACCAATATTTTCTCCCAGCGCTTTAGCCTTAATTACTCGTCTAACGAGCTTTCCAGTTCTTGTCCTAGGCAAATCTTTTACAAATATCATATGTTTGGGACAAGCAAATCTTCCGACTAAACTTTCAACGATTTTTATAATTTCGTCTTTTAAAATTTTTTCCATATATTCAGAAGATGGAGATACTTTCTTTAAGACTACGTATGCAGTTACTGATTCTCCTATTATCTTGTCTGGCAATCCAATCACTGCAGCTTCTGCAACTGCATAATGAGACGAAATAGCACCTTCTATTTCAGCAGATTCTATTCTGTGTCCTGAAGCCTTAATTATATCATCTGCTCTACCCAAAATATACCATAAACCATCAGCAGGATCAACAAATACGATGTCCCCATGATACCATATATCATTGTCATATTTTGACCAATATGTTTCAATAAATCTATTCCAGTCTTCTAGTATTCCTCTGCTCATTGAGGGCCAAGGCTTTCTAATGATAAGAAAACCGTGGGCAGTATGCTTACCTTTATCGTCGAAAACATCTGCATCAAATCCAGGCACTGGAAATCCCACTGTGCAAGGCTTGAGCGAAATAATTGGTGAGACACTAAGTATAGCTCCTCCGATCTCTGTACCTCCAGATAGATTAATTATTGGACATTGTTTTCTTCCTACATTTTCAAAATACCATAACCATGCATCTTTATTTATCGGTTCACCGGTAGTAGCTAGAATTCTTAATGAAGAAAAATCGTAATTATCCAAAGGCATATTTTCTCTCATAAAGTTCCTTATTGCTGTAGGAGCCATTCCAAAAATTGTCACTTTATATTTTTCAATTAATTTACACCATGTGTCAATCTCAGGATAATCTAAATGACCATCATATACTAACGCTGTTCCTCCAATCAGAGAACTGCCATAAACAACCCACGTTTGGCCAGTTATCCATCCGATATCTGCATACCAAAATAACACATCCTGCGGTTTCATATCGATAAGATAAGATGTTTGTTGTGCAGACACAACCATATATCCTCCATGTACTTGCACAGTTCCTTTTGGTTTACCTGTTGTGCCTGAAGTATAGAGTATGAAAAGTGGATCTTCCGAGTTCATGACTTCGGTCTCGCAAGGCATTCCATAGTATTTTTTGGTAAATTCATTATAGCCGACAATTTCCATATTATTGTAATTATCTGTTTTCCCAACAGAGATTATCTTCGAGATATTTGTTTCTTCTAATGCTTTAATCCATCTCTTTTTAAGATCTATATGTACTGACTTTCGTTGCATTGCATCAGCAGTAATTAATATTTGTGCGTTACAATCTTGAAGTCTTGAGCATAATGCTTGACTACCAAAGCCAGAAAATACAGTCGTATGTACTGCTCCTATTTTAGAACAGGCAAACATTGAAAAAAAAGCTTCTGGGATCATTGGCATATATATCCCAATGGCATCACCCTTTTTTACGCCTGCATGTTTCAAAGCAATAGCCAGAGAATTTACTTCATTAGCAAGCTGCTGATATGAGATTCTTTTACTAATCCCCCTTTCATTTTCGAAAATATACGCAATCTTGCTAGGATGCCTCTTTGCGTGTCTATCAACTGCATTGTAAACTATATTGCATTTGCCATCTAGGAACCATTTTGTTCTTGGGAATCCTTCTGATGAATCAAAAACTTGATTATACTTATGAAACCATTCTAACCTGAGGTCTTCGTTTACTGCATTCCAATACCATTCTATGTTATCGACAGATCTCTTTAAAAGTTGCTGGTAAGTAGCAATTTGATATTTTTTCATAAACTGTAAAATATTACTATTATTATTGCTACTGTTACTTTTCTTAAAGGATTCATGTTGTGTATTTATTCCATCAATAGACAATACCATTATCTATTATCTATCAGTTTATAACGATTGTAATCATAGCTTTCTTGTTGAGACTATCAGTCGAATTTAAGATGAGCTAAATGTGGAAGATAATAGAGGAGTCAAAGCTTAGAGAGAATTCTAATGATCTTACATGAATAACAGTTGAAATATCAAGTTCACGTCATAATAAGGTAGTCAAGATATGGTTAGAAGGTGTTAGAAGAAAATAATACCCACGTCACTAGTGATACATTTCTAAACGGTATTGACAGACAATCTAATGATCAAATTGTTGATTCTGGTGTGAAGATAGATATACTATAGTTAAGAGGTCTCTGTAAAACGAAAAATGACAGAACCCTTTCAGGCTACTTTTTCTTGTTTAAATTCCTCAGATATGTGTGATATATATTTGATGTTTTGTTCCCTTAAGAGTTTTGAAAGTAAATACAATACGTCTGTTTATAAGTCCACTATTATTATTGTGCTATTGATATCGACAACGACAATTCCGCCATTTATCGTCTTCCCCCTCTCCCCCGCAGGAGTCCAGCTTTAACTAGTAATAGCATTCACTTCAATTCAAATGAATTTATGGTATAATCTGAATAAAACACCTGAATTTGAATTAAAAGAAAGTAAGATGATTCTTCATCCATTTGCTGTAAGAGATTATGAAGGCCTAACCATAAATCCATATCAAGGCTGCCAGCACAGATGTGGTTATTGTTATGCTACCTATGAATGGTCTCCTGAATTTTATGATAGAGTATATGCAAAGAGTAATTCTCCACAAATATTAGAGAAGCAGCTAAGATTATGGAAATTCAAAAAACAAATAGATCCTGTGATGATATCTTCTGCAACAGATGCATATCAAGCAGCAGAACTTAAGTTCGAGCTCACAAGAAAATGCATCGAGGTTTTACAGAATTATAATTTTCCTTACTATGTATTTACAAAGTCGACTATCATAAAAAGAGATCTCGAATTACATAAACGATATAAAGATAATTGTGTAATAGTGTGGTCTATAACTACATCTAATGAAAATATAAGAAGATGTATTGAACCAGGCACTCCCCCTGCATCTGCAATGTTTGAAGTAATAAGTAAGTTTACTGATTTTGGCATATGTTGTTGCATAAACATTGATCCTATTTTACCTCTTATTACTGATTCTTCAGATAATATTGAATCTATAATAGACAGTAGTCGAAAAGCCAATGTTAAGTACATTTCTGCTGCAATATTGAGACTTAGAAGAGACATATGGGAAAGAATGAAAACTATTCTAAAATTACTCGACATAAAAAATGGAATAAAAGAATACAATAGGATCTTTCAGTTTACAGATCCAATCAATTCAGGCCGAAATATCACCGCAAGCTATTCATATGCTAATTTGATACTTGGAAAGATAAGGAAAGCAGTATTAAAAAGTGATATGAATTTTGAGTTTCCTAGACTAATCGGTGCCAATAACACAGGAACAGAAAACAGATCCAATAAAGAGGATCAACTTACACTAATAGACTATATGTAACTATTCAAAACTGATTTAAATGAATTCAGTAACAATAGGGATTCCTCGAGTGAATCGCAATTAATAAGAAGAGACCATAGTAGTGCCTAAGATTTCTTGATTTATATCCGATATTCCAAATAAATGGATGGCTTAAATCTCATTACCTTGCATCGCTCAATACTGCATCTGCTTCTATCTCGACTAAGAGTTTTGGATTGATCAAGCTGCTTACCTCTATCAGTGTAGCGGCTGGTCTAATTTGTTCAAAGTATTCTGAATGAGCATGTCATACTTTTTCCCAATTATTAATATCGGTTATATAAATTCGAGTTCGAATAACATCTTTAAGACAAGCGCCTATCATTTGTAATGCACTTTGAATATTTTTTATAATCTGAATGGTTTGTAAATACGGATTATCTAATCATATAATGTCTCCCTCTTTGTTAGTAGCAGTTGTTCATGATATGAATACAAAATCTCCAACTCTTACAGCTCGCGAATATCTAACTATGGATTCCCAACATGTACCTGAAGAAATATTTTTTCTTTGCATGATCTGTTCTACAATCAACTAGTTCAAACAAGCAGATAATATATTTGATTTATACGCCAAAATGATTATTTGTTCAATCCTACTGTCTCAAGGACGGTAATTTCGTACAGCACTTTTTAGCCTGTATTTGCAGTCTTTGCATTTATGAATGATATTAATACATCTTACATTATTCTAAATTCAAAAAGAATGGCAATGGTTTCGGCTCTCTTAATCCTTACCATTATCATAGCTTTTCAGTAATAGGTTGACAATACATCAAACCGTTGTTTGTCTTATCCCGAATTCTTGTACGATAACCATATGGTCAAAGTTGGTCAGACAGACGTGCAAGCGTATCATCACCTATAATCTTATTATATCTCATTAATTTGATTCAATTGCCCTAATTCTTCAATCTCGGTTTATTTATCAGCGGCAATCTGAATTAGTTATGAACAGGTATTACCAATGTATATAATTTCCATTCTATAATCTTAAATAAATTAGAATGATGTCCAAAGTAAGCCTTTCATCTCTTTGCAAACATATACTAGAAGCAGATAATTCTATCAGATTCGCAGGGATTGCAAACAAATTTGGTGGTAAAACCGTGTCTAAATATAAAAAAGGTTTAGTGCCATTGTTAACAGAAAATGAGTCGACATTATCCACCATTGAATCAGTAATAAGGATGAATACTAGGATAGGAGAAAAGGATGTAGAATTAAAGCTTGGTAAACCGATCTATTCCTTTACATTATATGAGAAAATAAAACGAGTAACATTCTTGCTAGATGATCAAAATTACCCTATTCTTATGATATCTCTAAATAGAGAAGCAACCGATCAAGAATCTATAGTTTTCAATAAGATCTTATCAATTGTGAAAAAAGAAGCTTCTCCATAGGAGTTATGCGTACACCGTTTGTATATAATTAAGTTTCTACTCGCCTATCAGAAACTTTGCGATTGGATGTTTACAATTACAACAATAAAAGTTTAAATATTCTTCTTCAAACATAACCATCGGACCTCCTTCTACCGCAAAGTACGTTTTGCAATCTTGACCACAGTTAGGACATTTCATTTTTTCCTGATACTGTTTGATATATTTAATGCCACATTTATAACATTATGTCTTGTCGCAAAGGTTTAAGTTATAAATTATTAATGAATTTTTGTTATATGTTTTGATGCAATAACTAGTAGAAGGATGTAGATCTACGTCTTTGTGGATCACAGTCTACTATCAATCCTATAATCATTCTTTAACCACCAACTTAATCCTGCCAATTTGCATACGTTTTTATTCTGTATTCGACCGTACTCGGGACATTTCATTTTTAAATAATACTCTTGTCTTACAGCAACGATCGAGATATAATTAATAACATGCTGCCCAATAAAATAATTAATTTGGCTGTCGTTGGAACTCGTGGCATCAATGGAAGTTGTTCCGACTGTTGTACTTCTATTGGTCCATCGATGGCATAATTAATCGAAAGAACAGGCAATACATACAGATATGGAATATCACATAAAGCAACATGCTGATTCAGAATTCTACCGTAATTGCTAGGCTCTTACTATATCTGACTAGATAGCTCATATAGATAGCCTAGCGACTGTACACTTCTTATAGATAATCAGTTTTTCTCTGTTAGAATGCACCTTTAAACTGTGTTCTCCCATATAATTGGTTGCCACCGCTAATATATTTCTGGCAG
>Ga0207663_10000123_pt1 | contig 37910 bp, 52 predicted proteins | sample LARL53metaG_FD_184346 | JGI IMG/M metagenome (GOLD analysis project Ga0207663, IMG submission 184346) | Corn, switchgrass and miscanthus rhizosphere microbial communities from Kellogg Biological Station, Michigan, USA - LAR L5-3 metaG... | ecosystem: Host-associated > Plants > Roots >...
GCGAGGAGTTCCTAGTCCACGACAGCCGTACGTTATTCCAACGAAACCTGAAAAGACGAGAGATGAGCTGCTCTACGACGCGAGAAACTATCTCTTTCCCCCAAAAGGAGAGGGCATGGCATCAGACGCGACAGAAGGTCTCGCTAAAGAAGCACTCATCGCCATAGCCAACGAACATCCCGATCTTATTGTTGAAGCTCAGCGGCTTGGGCCTCTCCGCACACAATCCTCGGAAGAGGCTCAGGCTCGAACAGATGCCCGATTGGCTAGCAAGGGAATTAGGAAGATAGATTATTCTGTACATAGAGCCCCCCCTCCTAAGCCCAGAGATCGCGTTGCTGAATACACAACGCAAGGAGGCGCTCCCTACGAGTATAAATATAAGATCTCCCCTCAGAAGACTCAGGACTCTGCCCCACAGGCATCCAGAGAGCCATCAAAGGACGCTCTGGATTTGATAGCTAGGCTAACGGGTAATTTAACTCAAGACGGCGCTAATTTGACTCAGGAAGAAAGTTATAGCAAGTTTGATGCTGAGGATGGGCATGACCAGGATTGATTGTGTAGGGGCGATTATGGGGCATAAATGGACCATGTGTACGTTATACCGGGAGATCCAATTCCTCTGTTGAGAGCTCGGATGGCTAAGGGGCGCAGGCCCTGGGACTCGCAAAAGCAGATTAAGATGGCCACTGGCCTTCACCTCACTCATCAGCATGGCCAAAGACCGCTCTTTCAGGGGGCTCTACACTTCGATGTGGTCTTTTACTTCCCCTTTCCGCAGGCTATTTCTAAAGCAAAGCTCGCAACCATGGCGGGTAAATTTCATATCTACCGACCCGACCTGAGCAACCTGATCAAATTTATTGAAGACGTGGCAACAGGGATCCTCTTTAACGACGACTGCCTGATCGCTTCTATTGTGGCCAAGAAATGTTATGACCATACGCCACGTACTGAACTGTCCATCCGAACAGTGGGAGGGGAATAATGGTACGTAGAAAGAAAACCGCAGCAGAGCGCTGGATGGCAGCCAAACCAACCCCTGAAGAAATAGAAGCAGAAAAGGCAGCTAGCGATAAAACTCGTGTCGGCCCTGATTATAAATTTCCAACTATGGAAAGATTTCGCTTATCACCGCGTACTGATAAGGAATTAGATATGTTGGCCCATGATCTCTTATTGTATGCCCAGCAACCGGAGACGATTTCATTTGATGGCTTTATAGACGTTTCGGGAATACATAATGCTCGACTTTATGAATACGCGCGCAAGCACCATGGTCTTTCGGAGGCGATTATTGCGGCGAGGCAGCTGATTGGCCAGCGTAGAGAATCAGGAGCGCTTCATAACAAATTAAACGCGGCGGTGCATTTGTCGACATATCCTATGTTCAATCCAGAATATCGGTCCTTGCGTAAGGAGATGACACAAAAAGATTCGGGGGGTGGGGCTCTGAGAATTAATGTGGTCATGGAGAAGTATCCTGAGGTAGAGACCGTTCCGGTCAAGGAGGAAGATGATGAGCAACCCTATAGTCAAGCACCCCAAGCAGATACTTGAAGAGATACAGCAGCTACACGATCATGTAAGGGAATGCATGATCAAGATGCAGGGCTCCTCTCGTGAGGTTGAGGCCAACTTGAACGCCCAACTTGATGAGCTAGAAGCGCTACTTTCCAAGAGGGCACAGGAGCTCGCCGAGATGCGCAAGCTTAACGATGAGAAGAATGGCGTAATACAGAGGCTTCAGTTCGAGTTATCTGCCCGTCCTCAGAGGAAGAGTTCAGGCATGCGCAGGTCTTCGGACTATGACTTTACAGGAATGGAGATAAAGAAAGAGGGGCAGTACCGCGTTAAAGTGGTCGAGCGCTTTAATAACAAGCAGTGGTCTTGCCAGTGCCTGCTCTGTGGGAATAAAATCGTGTACACTGACGCGTATTTGAGGAGGTTGCAAGTGGCAAACAATGATATTGTCGGCTGCAGAAACTGCGGCCCCGCCTATGGTAAAGATGCCTTAAGTTCCAAGTTGCAGGAAATAGAAAATGATAATAACTAAAGAAGAATTTCTCCATTTTAACCGACAACGTGAACTCATCCGCGAGCTATGCGGCATGTTCGGGTGCACACAGTATCAACTCATCTTTGAGATCGATAAGATGATCAGAGATCTCAACCGCGCAGAGCTCCAGCTGGAGAAGTTCCAAGGGAAGCCGATGCGCTTGAAGCCACGCCGCAAAGTAGAAGAGGAAGATGCCGATGACGCAGAACTCGGTCGAAACGACCATCAAACTCAACCGCTTTAAGCCCAGGCCCTATCAACTGCCGATCTTTGATGCCCTAGAAAACAAGGGCTACAAGCGCGCCTTAGCTATTCTGCCGCGCCGGGCAGGTAAGGACGTCTGTGCATTTAACTTGTGCCTGCGTCAAGCCTTGAGGCGAGTGGGAGTATATTATTACGTCTTTCCGACTTACAGTCAGGCAAAGAAGGTTATATGGGACAGCATGACCAACGATGGCCAGCGATTCTTGGACTACATCCCCGAAGAGTTAATCGAATCGAAGAACTCCCAAGAGATGAAGATCAAGCTCGTCAACCAGTCACTCATCCAGTTAGTTGGGTCTGATAATTTCGATTCCCTTATGGGCACCAACCCGAGGGGAGTGATTTTCTCAGAATATGCCCTTCAGGACCCCCGTGCTTACCAATATATCCGCCCCATCCTCACGGCCAATGATGGATGGGCTCTCTTTCTCTCCACCCCTCGTGGTAAAAATCACCTATGGGAGCTGTACCAGATTGCTCAACAGTCTAAGGAATGGTTCTGTTTGAAGCTGACCGTTGAGGATACTCAGCACATCCCCCTTTATGAAATAGAGAAGGAAAAGGCGGAGGGCATCATGTCCGACGATCTGATCCAGCAGGAATACTATACCTCGTTCACTATGGGCGTTGAGGGGGCATATTATGCCAAGTATTTAGATCGGATGAGGGTTAGGGGGCAGATTGGGATTGTGCCATGGGAGGCGGGGTTCAAAGTCCATACGGCGTGGGACTTGGGGGTGAGGGATTCAACGACCATCATCTTCTTTCAGACCATTGGTCAGACGATACGCATTATCGACTGTTACGAGAAAAATAAGGAGGGACTGGAGCACTATGCGAAGGTCCTTCAGAATAAGCCTTATGCGTATGGGCGGCACTTTGCGCCCCACGATATTAAGGTAAAGGAGTTCGGGACGGGCATGACCCGTCTCGAGAAGGCTCGTCAGTTAGGGATTGCGTTTACAGTAGCACCGGATCTTTCCGTTGTGGATGGTATAGAGGCGGTTCGTTCTGCGCTTTCCAAGGTGTGGATCGATGAGGTCACATGTGCACCACTCATTAAGGCCGTTGAAAATTACCGTCAGGAGTACGATGCAAAAAGAAAAGTGTACAAAGATTATCCACTCCATGACTGGTCCTCCCACTGGGCTGATGCGCTACGATACCTCGCTATTTGTCTACCGAAGACTCGCGATGGTGCGAGCCCTCAGGAATTAGAAAAACGTTACCGAGAAGCAGTATACGGAGATAAAGAGAATTTACCCAGATTCTTCAGGGATGAAGGCTCTAGTTATTAAGAAAGGTGCAGAATCCATGAAATCACGCATGAAGAAGATGTCGCGCCCTATGCGCAGGGCGTTGGGCAAGTTGGTGAAGCCAGCGGAATTAAGTACTAAAGAATTTCTGATGATCTTATCGCTCCCTAAGGGATCGGCATTGCGTAGAATACACGGGGTGTAGGATGGATATGGATACGATAATTTCCCTACTTCCCTCGCTTGCGCTTATCGTTCTGGCCTGTATCCTGTTACTATCCGTTTGGGAATTACGGGACATGATTAACCGCTTTTAGGAGAAAGAGATGCCATTTTGGACTGAAGACGAATACCATGGATTCACCGAGTGTAGATACTGCAGGAAAGAGAAAGAAGAAGCGTGCGATTATGATGCTGCTTTGTATAGTGAGCTAAGAAAGATGTCTCCGTATGAGCGAAGGCAGATTATGGCTCTCGAGAATATCTCTTATTATCTTGAGGAATTGAAGAATAGCGTTGATGACCTCGGAGTTAGTATTTACGAGAAACTCGATGATATTGAGAAAAAAATGGAATAAATGTGGTATCCACTATCTACAAAACCTCCAGCTAATATCACTATCCTCCTCACTAATATTAAAGAGCCCGGTTATTTCGCTTTTATGAATACCGGGACTTTCCCTTGGGACCCATTCGCTAAATGGCCCATTTCCCTTTGGGGAAAGGGATTCCCCGCATCTGAGTACAAGACGCTCAGGGATATGTCCCATTGGATGCCCATTGAAGATATTCCCCTCCCCGAACCCCGAACCCATTATCTTAAAGACAAAGCTTCTTCCGGCGACTGGATCTCCGATCCCATGCTCTACCGAGCAGTTGCCTTCGTGCGCAAGATGGTTTCTAAGGGCATGGACCCCGAAGAAGCACTCTCTAAGGCCCAAGAATATTTTAGTCTCTCACGCTCAGATATTTTGGAGCATGCGGGCAATTTGAACGACCCATTACGCTACCATCCCCTCAAATAGTTGCACACATAGTCGCATATATTGCATATCACATGTGACATCCATAGCATGGCCCTCAGAATTAGATTTCTGTGAGGGTCATACATGCTTTTCCCCCAATTAGGTCCGCAGTACTACACTGAACGCGACAGGCCGATTCTGAGTAAGATGGAGGCATCATATGCTGAAAGTATTACCATTAATCAGTCCTTTTGGGCGGAGGCTGATACTGACACCAGGTTCCACGCAGGCGATCAGGCACTTTGGTCTGATATTTATGGCAATCTTCCTGCTAATCGTCGTAGGAACTTTAATTTCAACCGCATACGGCGAGTGATCAACATGATTAGCGGACACCAGCGCCGCAATCGTAAATCGACCATCGTATCACCCGTTGAAAATGCAGACGCGGAGACCGCGGACCAGTTCACGAAAATTTTCATGTGGCTCTCGAATCAGGAAGGCATACTGGAGACGATCTCTGAGTGCTTTGAAGGCTCATTGATTACGGGTATGAACTTCCTGCATGTCTGGGTCGACTACCGTTCCGATCCAATATCGGGCAATATCCGCGTCGATAACTGTTCATATAACAGCTTCCTCGTCGATCCTTATTTTAGAAAACCCGACCTGTCCGACTGTAATTATCTCTGGAAGCGCTCATTTCTCACCAAAAGAGAGTGCATTTCGCTGCTCCCTCAATACACCGAAGAGATACTCGGACTCATGGGTAATGACTCAGGAACGGGACGGGACGGCAAGTTCCAATTCATGCCCGAGTCATACAATTATGGGATGAAAAACTTACTGACGTACGATGAGTACTGGTACAGGGATTATCGGACCCAGAAAATGCTAGCTGACACACAGACTGGTGAAGTGATGGAGTGGCGCAACTCGAATGATGATGCGCTGAAGCAGTTTCTGAAAGTCTATCCACAGGTGACGGTCATTGAGCAGGAGATACCAACCTGTAATTTGGCGATCGTCGTACAGGGAAAGGTGATGTATGACGGACCAAACCCGATGGGAATCGATTCATATCCTTTTGTTCCTGTTTTTAGCTATTATCATCCTGAGATGCCCTACTTTCCAACGCGCATACAAGGTGTGGTTAGGGGTCTACGCGATGCACAGTATCTCTACAATCGAAGAAGAGTCATCGAGTTAGACATTCTCGAGAGCCAGATCGCTTCAGGCTTCAAATATAAAGAAAACGCGCTCGTAAATCCTAAGGACATCTTCCTCAGTGGCCAAGGCCGTGGCCTTGCGCTTAAGGAAGAGGCGCAGATGTCCGATGTTGAGCAGATTTTGCCACCCCAAATACCACCATCCATGATCCAGTTGTCTGAGCTACTGGCTAAGGAGGTGCAGGAGATCTCTGGCGTAAACGAAGAACTTCTCGGCAGCGCAATGGATGACAAGGCGGGAATTCTCTCCATGCTACGCCAGGGAGCCGGCCTGACTACCTTACAGGTGCTCTTCGATCATCTCGATCGGGCACAGAAGCTACTCGGCAAGCTGCTTATTGATCTTATTCAGGTCAACTACACGCCGGGCAAGATTAAAAAGATCCTCGAAGGACAGGAGCCTGCCCCTCAGTTTTATAATAAGGCTTTCGGAAAATATGACGCCGTGGTAGAAGAAGGTCTGAATACCACCACCCAGAAACAGATGTACTTTGCGCAGCTCTTACAGCTACGCGAGGTAGGAGTACCGATCCCCGATGAAACATTACTTGAAGCAGCTACGATCCAGAATAAGAAACAACTTGTGGAAACCATTAAGGCAAATCGTGACCAGGCGTCACAAGTTCAGCAGCTCCAGATTCAGTCGGCTCTACAAGAGCAGCAGGCACGTACTGAATTGGCTAAAGCTCGTGCCGTTGCTGATAAAGGCCTGGGCCTTGAACGTGTCAGTCGAATCCAAGAGAACAGAGCGTTAGCGATCGAACGAAGAGCAGCTGCTGAAAAAGATCACGATGCTGCTATACTGAACCTGGTGAAGGCAGCGAAGGAGATCGAGCACCTTGATCTAGACCAGCTCAAGAAGATACTCGAGCTCTCTAACGCCATGTCGAACCAGGAAGCACAGAAACAGGCCCAAGAAGGAGCTATGGGAGCAGTATGAGCATGAATATCTTATTCGGCATGATGTTATTGGTAATCATGGCTAATACCGCTACCAACGGACCCGTTAAGCCTCCAGTCCCAGAGATTGAGCGTAAGATCAATATCGATGAGATCTGCGTCGAATGCGATGACGAATGCACAGGATGCATGGAATACTGTGACTGTCCATTCTGTCTTTATGATACCGTCCCCACCCTTACCCTTCATATCTATTTCAAAGACCATCCCGCCGAGCTCGTAATCTACAAGCCCAGGCATCATCAGAAGTAACTTTACTCCCCTCATGAGATACGCGTTGAGCAGGCGCGCATCTCCCTCTTTGGTCCTCGTCCCATGCCGCGTAGTTCGTCCTCGTGGCATGAGGCGAGGTTTCTGGAATGTAACGGCGATTGTGATAGACTAGGGTTTGCTAACAAGTTATGGGTGCATAGTCGCACCGGATTTTCTCCTCTCAAAGAGGTTTTTGCCGGTGCGATTTTTATTGCGTATCATTTGTAACATTGCCAGAGTGGTGGCGTCCTACCAAGTATGAGTAGGTAGTTAGAGGCAAGACCTTGCAGTTCGGCTGCAGTTTCTACCAAGGAGCCATCATGGCAAAACGTTACCACGAAAGTAAAGGGATGGAGAAATCCCTCTACGAAGGGAATTCCCGTCGATTCCAAGAACCGTATGCAGGCGGCATGGATCCACGTCGTCGCACGGAGTTAGAAGATGCGGGCATGATCCACGAAGATCATCGCGCAATCGCTAACCTTCCACAGGAAGTAATGATCAAAGCCTATCCTTACACTGGACCATATCTTCCAGAGGGATTGGATGACACCATCCGCGGCGTAGATCATCAAATAGACGATCTCGATAATCGCAAACGCTCGATGCACAACGTACCTAAGAAGTACTAAAATGCCTGGAATGGTGCGCATTCCTGGAAGAGGCAAAAAAATCGCCTATAAGATTATGGGGGTCCCACCCAACATTGCTTATAGGCGAGATGCCCTCCAGAAGAAGATTAATCGCAGGCTCCTCTTTGAGGAAACTCAGAGGTCCCGATAAAAGGAGGTGATCATGAAGTCTAAACGAGGAAATGCTCCCGCTAATAGCACCCTGAAGCAGGAAGCTGCCTGCCTGAAGGACATCGAGTATGTCTACCAGGTACAGAACCGTAAAGCAGAGGCCTATGACCGTAGAGCATTGGCACGCGTGCAGAATCCACGAAGCGACTTCTTCGGTGGCATCGATCCGCGCCGTCGGCAGGAAAATGCTGACAGCGGGATGATCCGCCCTGATATGAACGCTATGGCAAACTGTCCACGCCAGGCTATTCATCACGAATGGCCAATCGTGTCGTATTATCAAAATCCATACATCGACGATGTGGTCGACTGAGGTTCCTATGCCTAAGATGAAGAAGGTCGTGAAAAAGGTCGTGAAGAAAAAATTCACGAAGCCCTTTAAAAAAGAAGTGAAACGCGACGAAAAAATGGCTAAGGTGAAGTCCCCTAAGGGCAAAGCCAAAGTTGAAAAGGTGATGAAAGAGTTTAAATCTGGTAAGCTACACAGTGGCTCTAAAAAGGGCCCTAAGGTAGATAACCCCAAGCAAGCAATTGCGATTGCCCTTTCTGAAGCTCGTCGCAAGAAAAAGAAATAACGCTTTACACGTCTCCTGTACTGTGCGCGTTTGACTGGCCCCGGATTAACGTCCGGGGTTTTTATTTATTTTGCTTTCTGCGAGCCAATGCGCCTTCCGTTAATCTCGGTATCGCATTGAGTTCTTCTTTGGTGATACCATATTCCATGGAATAGAGCTCCGCTATACCCCCTTCGAATCTCGAAGGCAATTTCAATAGCTTCTCTGTATATTGTATTCCTTCTTCATCAGCTGCTTCTATCTCTAGTAATGGCTTCAATCCAGGCCAATAATCAAGGGATATTAATATCCTATTCCCCTCTGGGCAGAAGATTATCCATTCAGCGCGCTTAGTCTCCTGGAGGGAGCCTTTGGGGTATCCCAATAGGCGGAATATACATGCTAGAGGCTCCAAGAGGCGGCGCCCTTCAAAGATTATTGTTTTTTCGAGCGTCCCTCGTATTTTCTTGGGATCCCTTATGTGCTTTACTGTAATTTCCGTAGACATCGCACATTCACGAACTCTTAAAAACGCTCCGGGCTTGTCTTTAATATCCCACACCATGCGCTTATATTTCTTGAGAGGAGTCCATACACGCCCCCTGAGCGCTCTACGAACCACATCTACATCAATATCATAATATCGAGCCTCTATTTCAACCTTCATAATTCACCCCGGATGGATTGATAAATTCTAAAAATCGTGTATACTTAGCATGTCATACCTGATTAATACTATCAGTGTATCACAATACGTAAGCAGCGTATACCAGTAACAGTAGTTTCATTACTAACAGAAGGCATTCCCCCCACATGTATCATCATTACCGAAGTGCTATGGCGCTCGCTCTTCTAGCGTGCCCAGCACTTAATACCTCTTTGCGCAAAAACTGCGCCCGATTCTCTGATTGTATCACGCAATCGCTCGGAGTCGACTCAATCCACGTGCCACATGATGCCTATCTTCTCTTTAAGCGTGCGGCGCGCCTGAAGGGAATAGAGGTCTGTATGCCACAGGACGAATTTAATCACATTTACCGCCTTGAGCGCATGTTTAAGGCCTCGGATATTATTAAAAACCGCACCGGATTCATTCGGGGGAACTCTTCCGCCGCGATAATCCACCACCGTCTTTCTTCATCCCTTCTGACCGCCCCTGATGCGCCCTCTGCCATCGAGCGCTGGAGGAGAGTCGATGCAGAGTCTGGCGCAGATCAGAAATGGCGGGAATACCAGGCCATAACCGATGCCAGTTCAGCAGATATCGTGGCGATGCACAGTGCCATCCAGGCATCTGATGCTGTCTCTGAGCACGTTGTCCTCCCAGAATTGGCCGTCAGAATCTACGGACAATCAGCTGGTAGCCATAAGGCGTGCGACGATCGTCAGCTTGCGCAGAAACCACACCCGACAAGGACATTGGATTACTCAGAAGTGCATGGGCTCAAGGTTGAAATTCCAGCCCATAAGTTCGATCAGATAAAAGAGGTGGCTCATCTCTCTACGCCGCTCATCGAGAACTTAAAGAACCGTCGATTCCTGACCATAAGTGGGCTTCGCAACTCGAAGGTCTCGCTACTCGTACATGACCACTTCGATCATGCGGTGACGTTCAAGCTGCTCCGCGATCAGGGCGTCATGAAGCGCTACGAGAACTTCTTCGGCCAGGTGGGAAATCCGCAGAATTGCGATATCCTCAGCCGCGAGGGAGAGCTCATCGCTTCTATCGCGTATGACTATCGCTTTACTAGCTATCCTAGATTCAATCAGCTTTCTCTGCTCTCGTATGATCAAATAGGCCTTATGCTACGTGGTAATCACACGATGTCTGCTAATCAGCAAGTGGCATTGGGGATTTGGCAGGAAAGGGCGAAAGACCCTGAGTTTGTCGCACGTTTACCTATCGTCGCGAGCGGTGTCTATACAGAGATCATGCAGCAACGGGTGAAGAACGGGGTAATAAAAACGGTTCAGGGGAATAAGCAGGTCGATGTCCTCAAGTTGACCGATTCTGAATATCTAGCCCTTATGGTGGAGACGCTCGACTGTCTCTATAAGAATGGGCCACATATGAAGAAACAGCTCCTCAACTCACAGTTGATGGTAGAAGATGTGCTTCATCAGGCCCTAGAGAGCGATGGCATGGATTTACGGATCACCGTCTCTGGCAGCACCGTAGATCAGTTCTCCTCTGATCGAATTCCTAAGTATAGATCGCAGTGGATCGAGCGGAATCTAGGCGCAATATCTGACAGAAATCCCGTAATAGGATAATATAAATACGCGCTTCCTTAATGGTGCGCTGCTTAAGTAAGAACCCCCGACTCAACATCGGGGGTTCTTATTGCATTTACCTAAAAACGCACACGGTAGTTCTATCCTACTATAGACTCCACCTAGCGTCATCATCCTTCTTTCTAAATTTGGGAACATGAGTTTCCAAGAGCCTAATTACTACCGGCATGATAATAACAGCGAAGAAGAAAGCTGGTAATGTTACCGTTGAGGTGAAATAATGCGCAGGAAGCGGCTCATATCCCAAAAGGAACTTAACATTAGATGCCAAGATTAATCCTAGATACCATCCAGAAATAGATCTGAGTGATCGCTTAATATCTGATATGAGCCTATCCATGAGGTCCTTTCTTACGGAAGGAATGGGATCGCGGTGAAGAATGTCGCCGCGCCAATTGATGCTGATTCAACGGCAGCTACTGCGCCTGCGATGCCACCAGCACTAGTCAGCGCCACGACGCCACTACCAGCCGCTGATGCAAGTCCAACGTCAGCAATTGCAGCAGCCGCAATTCCAGCGCCTGTTGTTACAGCGGCAGAAGCACCACCGGTTATCATCGCTGCGCCAGCAAGAGCAGGAAGTGTTGTAGGAAGTACAACAGCCGCTCCAGCACCCGCTATAAAGCCACCGTAACAGAGGCTTTTCGTCGCCCAATAAGCGATCATTCCCGAGATAGGACCGCCGCCTAACCCTTTAACGTGCGATCGCAACGCGAAGCTGCCATCACTCATTCTTGCAACGCTGATCTTACCTGCTTTTAGGTAGGCACCAAGGTTAGATTTGTTGACTTTACGAAGTACTGGATCTACATCGTAAGACTCAACTTTATGGAGAGCGCCACCCTGTCGAACATGGAAGCTCATTCCATCATGTCGAAGTGTGACGGCTCCCAAATCATGAGGCGCGAGAAGGTGTTTAGCACGAATTCGTGCCATCTCAGAAGCACTAAGGCTACTGATAAGTAAAAGAGATATCGAAAGAAAAATATTTTTCTTCATAATGGTTTCCTGTATTGTGAACGAACTGCTTTATTTGACCGCCAGCATCTGCGATCAGAAGTTAGTGTACACACTTTTCCGATCAGGGCAAGCCGAAAATGTTATCTTCTCCGCTCTCTGCTACAGGTGCACCAGCTGGCAACTCGCTCCCAGAAGGACAATCGGCGAGGTGGCGGCGAAACTGCTAGATCCCTCCGGCCCGCTTGGCGAGGAAGTCCTGGCTGGTCATCATGATTATCCTGGTTCCGTAATTCGGTGAGGTATTGCTCTATCTGGTGGTCGATATCTTGGACGCTCATCGGATCAGGATCAGAATCATCCGAGGTGTCGCTTCCTGGGGACGATTCTCCCTGGGGCAATTGCTCAACGAGGGTGATTATCGGGGGTCCTTCCCCGTTCGGATAAAATGCGACGCTATCCCGCTTCATCATATGGATACGCACGATATTAGTTGCGGGAGGTGGCTCTCCTCCCATGAGAGCAAGAGCGCAAAATAGATTCAGTATAACATAAAGTCTACCGGTGTCAGCGAGCTCGTTCATAGGGGTGCCTCATCATTTTGCGGCTCATTCGCTTGTGCGTCCTCCATGACTCTGAGGAAAACACTCTGCATGAGCACGCGTGCATGGGGATCTTCCGGAGTTATTGGTCGCGGGGATGGGCTAGGCGTTGCTGAGCGAGGAGAGGGAGTCGCGGGCTGATATGAGGAATAGGGGACAACCGCCAATCTTCTACGAGGCGCACCAGCCGAAGAAGGAGATGGGGTGCGTGGCATGGGCCGGGGCGATCCTTGGTCTGGCTGCATATCGATAATGGTAGGCAAGACTACCGGAGGAAGCACGGGAGCTGGGAATGAAGGCGGTGATGGAATGGGGGATGGGGGATTGATTGGAGAGGGGACGAGGTTGGCCCTTTCCGCGTCTGTTAGCTTCCTGTAGTTCTCTTCAACTTGTTCGGGATCGAGCTCCCCTAGTGAAACGGTACGGGTAATCAGTCGGCGTAAGGCTGGTCTCGCGGGGGGCTGTTCGCTGGCGTAGAGCGTTCCAGCGGCGAGAGCCAGATTGGTGTACACACTTAGCTTTTTCATAAATGCCCTCCTAAGATGAGGCCGTATTACCGAATCATTTTCAGTATGGGCAGAAAATGTCCATTAAGGAATAGATGGAAGAACCAAAAGATACGGTCGGCAAGATTGCGCTCGAGCTCATGGAAAAGGAGCCGGAGATAACGACGGTTATCGACCAGCAGCGCGCCATGCAGGAAGATTACCTGGAAGAACTCACTAGCTGTGTATTGGAATACAGGAAAAAGTGCCCTCGTGATTTTTTCGTTGCCGTCCTAACCAAGAGCGAAAAGCTCATGCCCAACGTCTTCCGTAACTATTTTATTCCCCGCCTGTCCTGTCCCACCCCGAATTACGACCAAGCGGTCTATCGGTATCGACATGCGGATGAGGAGATCGAATTTATCTGGTCTATTCCCTGCAGGGAAGCCTGTTTCTACTTAAAGGAGAATGCAGCTCATGTCTCTGGTGAAGAGTATGAGCTGCTTCAATTCGTGATGGCATTCTCCGATGGCACTCTCTACCACCTCTGCAAACATCTTAACAGCGAGTACGAAGAGGATGCCCAAGTAGTATAAAGCAACGTTCAAGTAGCATAAAGGAGACTACATGATCGATACGGAAGCAATAGAGACGCTCAGCCAGGAACAACAACCAACCGTCGACAATCAGGAGACAGTTGAAACCCCTCCAGCGCAGCCCGCTGTAGAAACTGACAAGGAAAAGAATCTGCGCCTGTTGCGAGAAAAAGCCAACCGTGTTGAAAGGGAACGCGATGAAGCCCTTCGCCGATTACAGGAAATCGAAGCACGGAGTGCCCAAGCTGCTCCACAGCCTGAAGATGACGACGTTCACATTGGACCCGATGAACTTGCAGAGGGTAAACACCTTTCTAAGGTTGTTAAGAAGATTCGGAAATTGGAAGAAGAGTTAAAGGGATACCGGCAACAGGCATCCGTCGATACTACAGAAGCACGCCTTAAGGCCCAGTATCCCGACTTCGATAAGATCGTAAACAAAGACAATGTCGAAATGCTCCGCGAAATGTATCCGGAAATAGCCCAGACCATCCACACTTCTCCAGACCTCTATTCCCGGGCCGCTTCCGCATATACCATTATCAAGAAATTGGGAATCAACCAGGATTCCGATGCCTACGAGGCCGAGAAGGCAGCCGCACAAAAGAATGCCTATAAGCCAAAGCCAACTGCGAGCATCGCGCCACAACAAGGAGAATCGCCCCTGTCGCGCGCTAACGCATTCGCCAATGGATTAACACCTGAGCTTAAGGATCAACTCCTCAAGGAGATGCAGGCGGCTCGTAGGACAATCTAACAGGCCCACTACACGACCCTCGATGGATATCCCCTCCTCCTGACGTCCATCGAGGGACTTATTGCATAATTCATGTTTACGCGCCTACCCTCTTGATAGCGTATAGAGAGTCGCGCCTCTACCCCGGCGTACTGGGTGTTCGCCAACCCTTGGCAAATAAGGGCCTTGCCAGCTTGGATATACTCCTTCATCAAGGATAACTATGGCGATCACAACGACCAGTACGTTGCCTGCCCCAGTGCAGCAGAGCTTTAATTATAAGCTCCTGAGCGTACCAGTACCGAACATGATCCATAAAATACCTGCCATGCTTAAAACGATGCCCCGTAATGGTGGTACGACAATGCGTATGCGCAGATATAATCCGCTGAACACAGCAATGGTACCACTCGGAAACACAGGGGTTACACCTCCTGCGCAAAACTTAACCGCAGTGGATATCGATGCGAAAATCAGCTTTTATGGAACCTACGTTCAAATTAACGAACAGGTAACATTACAGAACCAGGACCCAGTACTGAACGAATGTGCTGCACGTCTTGGCGTTTCCCTCCGTCAGACTGAAGATCAGTTGACCCGCGACATGCTCGCAGGTACCGCTGCCTTCATTAACTGTACCGGTGGTGTAAACGGTGATAACCCAACGGAAATCACACGCTCTGACGTAGACACGGTTGTGCGCGCGCTGTTGAATAACAACGCCTACACGATCATGGATAACATCGAGGGTGAAGATAAGTTCGGTACAGCTCCAGTTCGAGATGCCTATTTCGCACTCTGCTCAACGAACTTGACCGGAAACTTGGATAACGTAGCTGGCTTCATTCAGAAGAACCAATATCCTGCTCCTATGAACGCACTCCGTTCAGAATGGGGCGCGATAGGAAACCTGCGCTTCCTCATCTCTTCAATCGGCTCAGTAACCGCTAATGCTTCGATGCTCGGCGCTAACGTATACAACATCTTCTGTGTTGGTATGGAAGCATACGCCTGTATCGAACAGGACGGCTACAGCGCTTCGTTCATTTATCGCCCACCTATCTATGATGGCCCATTAGCCCTCAATGTGTCGGTAGGCTATAAATTTGCTGAAGTCCCAAGGATCACTAATGATCTATGGGTATTGAACCTACGTGCCACGTTAGCTTAAGGAGATATCATGGCAAATGGAACAATAATTCAGCAGGGTTCATTCGTCGCTAACGGCGCAGCGGTAACGCTTAACGTCCGTTCTGGCGTAGATTGGATCGAGCTTATTAACTTCACGCAGATACAGGCTAACGCCGCTGACACGGGATATGAATTCTACTGGCAGCTAGGGATGCCTGGCGGCATTGGTATTGAAACGCAATCGAATGGCGCTTCAACAGCAGTTAACCTCGTGCCGACCGCTGCTAATAACTTCATTCTCGTAGACTCATCTCTGAACCCTAACGGGCCAGCGGTTGCAGTCGCCGGTTCAACGAACGCCACTCGGCCAGTAGTTACGGCTAACATCACCGGTCTTTCAGATGGCGACGTGGTTCGTCTAATCAATGTGCCTGGTCAGCTAAACTTGAGCGGTTACGACTTCTCAATCGACGCTGTAGGCGGTGGTACATTCCGTATCGCTAACACATTGGCTAACGCTCCTGGCGCAGCTGGTACTGGCGGATTCTACCGTAAGATCAACTTTGACCCTATCTTCTATCCTCGACATCGTTCGATCGTGAATATCTCACAGGCTGCACAAGCTGTGGTAACGACGAGCGTTGATCACGGATATACGGTGGGCCAAGAATTGCGTATGCGCGTTCCTGCAGCCTTCGGCATGATCGAGATGGATAATCTCGAAGTCGATGTCGTTGCAGTAACAGCAGACACATTCACCATCAACGTAGATTCGACCGGATTCACCGCATTCCACTTCCCTCTCGCAGCAGCAATTCCGTTTACACCGGCGATTGTAGTTCCTGTGGGTGAAGAAGCTAATGCTCTGAACTCTGATCCTAACTTACTCAATGACGCTACCGTTAATACGGCCTTCATTGGTATTAAGTTAGCCGCGGGGCAAGACTCCCCAGCGGGACAAAATGGTGATCTTATCTTCTGGAAAGTAGGTAAGTCATTTAACACGTAGAAATACTACGTTTGTACAATTCGGGAGGGAGTCAGTTGTTTATAACGGATGGACTCTCCTCCCTCCCGTCTCAAAAGGAGTGCTATGTCACGAGTGACGAAAACAACTGCCGAACAGAAACCAAAGCCTAATCTTCGCTACATGCGGGATAAGGATCGCGAGCCAGTGCGCGGTAAATTCATCTTCCATGAAGTACCGGGCGGCCTGATGAGCTTCGTGTATAAGGCCTATAAAGAGGATGATGTAGAGCGATTCGATTTAGTCGACGGCGAGATCTATACGCTTCCTTTAGGGGTCGCTAAACACCTCAATAAGAACTGCTGGTATCCAGTGCACGCCTACGCGATGGATGAAAACGGACGCCCTACGATGAAGATCGGACAGAAGGTGCGCCGCTGTAGTTTCCAGAGCTTAGAGTTTGTGGATATCGATGATCTTACTGCAGTCGGTACGCCTGAAATCGCAACCGTAGAAATGACAGGGTTATAACATGCCTCGTTGTTACGCTAATCCTAACCCGTCGTTCCAGCCAGCTATGCGCCTTATTGCAGCAATATCACAGTCATTTCCAATGACGGTCACGACCACTTTTGCCCATCAATATAAAGAGGGGACGATTGTCCGGTTAGATATTCCGCCCGCCGATGGCATGCAGCAGGCTGACCAGTTGACGGGTCCGATTCTCGTAACAAGTCCTACTACGTTTACGATGCCGATAGACAGTACTGACTTCGATGCATTTGCGATACCCATGGCCCCAGCGCCTGCGGTAAATATATGCGCGCAGGTAGTGCCGATCGGAGAAGTGGATGAAACCCTTCAGGCGGCGACCGTTAATGTTCTGCCTTTCCCATAGGAGATATCATGCCAGTTAATCCTCCCGGCAATACCCTCGCCTCGATCCAGGTCAAAGTGAGACGGCTAACTAGATCGCCGTCCCAGAACCAATTGACCGACGATGATCTCAATAATTATATTAACACGTTTGTGGTCTATGACTTCCCAGAGCAGCTGCGGATGTTTAATCTACGCACTACTTTCAGCTTCTGGTGTAACTCATTTCAGGATAGATACCCTACCGATGAAGTATCATTCGCTGGCGTTACGACCAACCAGCTCTATAACTTTCAAAACCGATACCTCACTATCCATCAGCCGGTCTATATCGCCGGTTATCAGGCATTTTTTTCTCAGTCGAGAGAGCAATTTTTCGGTATTTATCCCCTTACTAACAGCATCCTGTCTATTGGCACTACTGGTGATGGCGTTACTACGAGCTACGCGGGAGTAATCACCAATAACACAGGCCCTAACTTCGTAAATCCCTCGCTGGCTAACCAGACGACGACCCTCCTCCAGAATAACGTTCTCTTCAGCTCTATCGACCTTAATAACGCAGGGCTCGCATTAGTGGACGTTCCGGTAGTGAGCGCCACGACGGGCAATCCTACCACCGTAGGCAACCTCTACGTTCCTGGTTTACAACCCACCACCCCTCCCACCGTCGTAGACCCTACGAATAATGTGAACTACGTCACCGGTGCCTTTACTATAACGTTCCCGACCGCACCCGGTGTAGGACAGCCTATTAACAGCCAGACAGTTCCGCAGATCGTGGCATTACCACAGGCGCTTCTGTACTACGATAATACGTTCTTCCTCCGTCCCGTCCCCGATCAGCCCTATCAGATTAACTTCGAGTGCTATGTGGCCCCTACATTCCTTATGGAGACCACGCAGTCTCCTAAATTAGAAGAGTGGTGGCAGTACATTGCCTATGGCGCTGCGAAAAAGATCTTCGAGGATCGTATGGACATGGAGAGCGTGCAGGCCATAATGCCTGAATTTAAAACTCAAGAGCGGCTCTGCCTTCGCAGGACGGTCGTGCAGTATACCAATGAGCGAACGGCAACTATTTATACCGAACAGACTGGTTTCGGTCCTGGCACAGGTGGCTGGGGCTGGGGCGGTGGACCATTCTAAGAAAGGATAACGATGCCAGTCCCATCAGATTATAATCCAAATATCCCTCAGCCTACGGATCTACTATCCGTATCTCAGGGGAACTTGCTCAACAACTTCGGCGCTATCCAGGCTCTGATCGATGTGAACCACGTCGACTTCGCTGCAGCTGGCGCAGGAAAGCACTTCTTCATCGAGATGCCTGTTCAGGCGCCCGCACCTGCTACATCAGGAGGAGAAGTTGGGCTCTATTCCCAGACTTCAGCTATAACCGCTCAGCCGGAGCTTGTATTCGCCCGGCAGGCGGGATCTACCGCCCCTGCACAAGTACAGATCACCGAGTTTACCTCTGCTCGCTGGCAGAACCCAGGATGGGCAATGCTGCCTTCTGGGATCTTGCTCAAATGGCACTCTAATATACCCTTCGGTGGCTCACAGACCGTAGTGATCGATCTCAATACAGACGTTCCTACATCGCCTAACTACACGAACGTTCTCACGGTACTCGTCTGCGGCGTAGATACTGCCGGCACCTATGACCATGTGATCGCCGTTAAATCCAATAGCGGAGGAGGAGCTGTTATCCTTACCGTCTATGCGGGCACTGTGCCACCAGGAACTGTCTCTTTCAGATATCTTGCTATAGGGTACTAATATGGCGTACGATCGTTTCCTTATCGCGCCTCTGAGCTCAGGGCTGCAGACTAACATGAGGCCATGGCTTATCTCTGATGACGCCTTTGCCCAATTGAATAATGCATACCTCTTCAGGGGACGCGTGCGTAAACGATTCGGGTCACGATTTATGGGAAGCGGGTGGCCTTCCGCCGCCGTAGAGCCTCTCTTTTCTCGCTTCAGAATCGCCCTTGAGGGCGGCGCTGCAGTGGGAATCACAGACGGAGCAGGCAATGCGGCAGGAACTGTGCCTGGTGCTATCTTCAAGGTAGGCCAGATGTTCTCCATAGGCACCGTGATGTATACGGTCAACGTAACGGGGACGCCAGCTACCATGCTCGCGACCACGGTGACGCCAACGGCTACGTATGATACATCCAACGGAAATTATGTCTTTGCAGGCGCGCCCGCTACTACCCAAATCTATTTCTACCCCGGCGAACCAGTAATGGGCCTCACTAATTACCAGGTTGGAGCAATAAATGATCAGCCCTCTTACGGATTTGATACCCAATTCGCCTACGTATTCACGGGTGGCTCATGGCAGCGATCGGGCGCTGGCGTAACTCCCATATGGCATGGGGATAATACTAACTTCTTCTGGACTACTAACTGGTGGGGAACCACCATCGCGATAGACACCCTATATGTATCCAATTTTAATGCCACAATAGGCACTCCGGGTGCTGGCGACGACCCCATGTGGACCTTTGACGGAACTACATGGGCCACCTTTACTCCCACCTTCTTGGTCGCTGGCGACAATGTCCAGACCGCGCGAATAGTGATTCCCTTTAAGAGAAGGTTGTTACTCCTTAACACAATCGAGCAGGACGCGGCCGGAACTACAAATACTGCCTATCCCGCTCGCTGCCGCTATTCTTGGGTAGGAACCCCCTTAGACGCGAACGCATTTCTCGAAGAAAATCAGGTTGGAGCCGGCGGCGCTGGATTTATAGACGCCACCACCGAAGAGGCCATAGTGAGCGCCGAGTTCATTAAAGATCGACTCATCGTCTACTTTGAGAGAAGCACATGGGAGCTAGCGTATACTTTTAATGAAAATGAGCCATTCGTCTGGCAAAAAATTAATACGGAATTAGGTTCCGAATCTACCTTTTCTACTGTCCCATTTGATAAAGTTATTCTGACGATCGGGAACACAGGTGTCCATGCCTGTAACGGTGCGAACGTTGAACGTATCGATACCGATATCCCTGATCAGGTGTTCCAGATCGTCGATAAGAAAGAAGGTGTTTCACGCGTCGCAGGGATACGCGACTACTATGTGGAGATGGTCTATTGGACCTTCCCCGCAACATACCAGAATCCCTCGGAGGTCTACCCTACTAAAGTACTCGTTTATAATTATCGCACTGGCACTTGGGCGTTTAATGATGATTGCATTACAGCTTTCGGCTATTTTGAACAACAGGACGGAGTCACCTGGGCATCCACTACGGAAACGTGGGAGGAGGCCGACTTCACCTGGACCAGTGGAACAACCGCTGCCCAGTTCAGGCAGGTCATAGCTGGAAACCAGGAGGGGTTCGTCTTTATCGTGGACGCAGATCTGGGTAGAAATGCCCGGGCTATGCAGCTCACCGATATGGCGAACGTTGTCCCTTCTGGAATCGATCTCACCATCATTGACCACACCCTCAATATCGATGACTATGTCATGATAGAGGGCGCCCAGGGTGTCACGGGCGTAAACGGTATTATCTGGAATGTAGCTCGCATCATAGACACCGATACCGTTCGTGTTTTTTCCCAAACCGTCCCGTCCCATTTCACCGGCACCTACACAGGCGGTGGTTATATTACTCGCGTCTCCAATATCACGATACAGAGTAAGCAGTGGAACCCCTACGATAAGAAGGGCCAGAACGTCTACTTAGCCAAGATAGATTTCGGCGTTCAGAAGACGCCAACGGGCGAGATCACGGTAGATTACTATCCCTCCTCTTCTTATGTCCCCATGCTCTATGCAGGGAGACAGACAGGTACGCTCATGGGCACTGGAATACTAGAGACATTCCCCTACGATCCAGTCTTCTATCCCCTTGAGGCTTACCAGGATAAGCTCTGGCATTCTATTTACTTCCAGACAGAGGGTGATTGCATTCAGCTTCAGTTCTTCTTTAGCGACGCGCAGATCTCCAATCCAGAGATCGCCTTCGCCGACTTCGAGCTTGAAGGATTAGTACTCCATACCATGGCCGTAAGCACGAGGTTACAATAATGCCTAGACTCGGATCTTCTGGATCACTAGTACCTACGACGAATATATGGGATGTAGCCCAGTTCTATACGGTCGACATAAAGAGCCCAGAATTCCGGGAGCTTCTCGTTCGGCTCGCCCAGAATATCAATAATATCGTCCTTACGCTCAACGTTAAGGACGCTGGTTACTATAATATTTTTGAATTCGTGAATGGGCAGCTATATTTCCCCAACCCAGCATTAGATTCTTCTACCAATGCTAACCCTATATTCCGTCCCGTTCTTCGCCTGGTGGTCAATTTTGGGGCCCTTCCCAATACTGCCACGAAGTCAGTCGCGCACAATATCGCCATAACCCCTAGCTACACATTCACGCGAATCTATGCGACCGCCTCAGATACCGTTAACAAAGTATATATCCCCATACCGTATGCATCGCCTGTTTTAGCGAACAATATCGAGCTTAATGTGGATGCCACGAACGTTAATATTACTACGGGATCAGATAGGACTAACTTCGACGAATGCTATGTCGTCTTGGAATATATACGAACGTAGATTGTAAAACTGATGTTACGCGATTAGGATATGGGCTGAAATGAAGTTTTTAGGAAAGGAAGAAGATGCCATTTCCATTAATACCACTAGCGCTCGGAGCAGCGGGTGGGGCATTAGCAGGTTATTTAGGTGGTCGGGGTACTTCGAGTCAGCCGGAGAATCAAGCTCCTGGTGCCAAGACATATGGCGGCGGCGGGAACTTTCTCACGGGCTACGATCCGAAGGCACTTCTCTTCCCTCGCTTTGGGCAGGAGCAGCAAGGTTTACAGAATCAGTCTATTATGCAGGCTCTCTCCTTATTACAGGGAGGGAAAGCCCCTGGATCATTCGACTTCGCACCCATAGCCCAGCAGGCTCGGACCCAGTTTATGAGCCAGACAGTGCCTTCACTGGCGGAGCGGTTTGTGGCAATGGGTTCAGGACCAGAATCGAGCCGCTTCCAATCTACCCTCGCCCGCGCTGGCGCAGGATTAGAAGAAGGACTCGCTGGACTCCAGTCAAAATTTGGGCTCGCCCAACAGGGACAGAATACCCAGCTATTGCAGCTTCTTTTAAGCCTGGGCATGCAGCCTCAGTATGAATCTGCGTATTCACCATCACAGCCTGGACTCGCCCAGTCGGTCGCTCCCGCCTTAGGGCAGCTCGGTGGATTAGCCGGCTTATCGTACCTCGGCTTACTCTAAGGAGAGACGATGCCTCAAATAATAAATGAAAATCAAAATTTCGGGTCACTGCTCGGTACTGGGCTAGCATCTGGTCTCAACGTGTTAGCCCAGAATAAATTGAACCAGTTCGCAGGACGCCAGCAGCGTAATATGACCGCTCAGGGCTTAGCCTCTTTAGGGATCCCAGAGCAGAATGCGATGCAGATAGCAGGACTTCCTGAAAAACTACAGGAGCTCGTGGTAAAGAACTATCTCGCAGCCGCTGAAAGCCAGGGCCTTAACGAAGCGTTAGCAGCTCTATCGGGCGAGCCTCAGCAGCAACAGCTACCTGGTGCTCAGAATTTCTATCAGCAGGCAGCGCCGCAGCAGAATCCACAGCTTTCAGCCCTACAGAATCTTATCTCTTCTGGCCAGGGCGTTACTCCTGAAGCATTTGGTCAGCAGTTATCACAGGGCGCATCGCAGGCTCCTCAGGCTCAGGCTCCTAAGGGTGGCGTGATTCCTACGTACAACGATCCTCAGCAGAGAGCAGAAAGACAGAAAAGCTTCGCCGATATACTAAAGACTGCTCGAATTTCACCGGAGCATAAGTTGAAACTAGCAGCGATGCAGCAGTCTCAGAAGCTCGAGAAAGAGAAGCTAAGCGCCAAGGAGCAGCAGATTGTTAATCAGGAAACAAAGCCCCTGTATGACGAAATTACTAAGGGAGCTCGGGCCGCTCAGAATAACAATAAGAGGCTCGACCGCATGGAAGAGTTGGCGAAGCGTGGGAACTTAACCTATCCCCTTTTTGCCAGCGCGCTAGAAACTCTCTCCAATGGAATATTCGGATTCGGCATCGATCTTACTGCGCTTCTCCATCAGGATTCCCAGGAATTCAGGAAGCTCAGTAACGATTTCCTTAAGGATGCGAAGGACACCTTCGGCTCTCGCCTCACCAATTACGATGTTAAAACCTTCCTCTCCACCGTCCCCACCCTTTCCCAGAGTCACTTGGGTAAGCTGCGCGTTATCAATAACCTGCGCTCATTTAATGAAGCGGCGCTACTTCGCAAGAAAGCTATGGATAAGATTATTCAAGATAATGGCGGCAGGCGTCCGGCCAATCTGGATGTACTGGTCGAAGAAAGAATCTCTCCCCAGCTTGATGTGCTAGCCGAGAAGTTTAAATCTGGTGAAAAGATCTGATTATATTCTTTTCAGGACATATACGAGAAGGCATATGGCCCATACGAGGGGATTTAGTGCAAGGACTAGGGCCATTACAAAGGCTACCGAGGGAACGAGCAAGAATAGCTGCAAAGCCATTGTGAGCGGACCCGATAGAACATAAGCTCCCACCAGTACTCCCACTAGGAATATGATGATCTTTATTAATTCTTCACGGTCACTCATAGTACCTCTCCTGGCTTATCGCCCTCCGTATCACCTGTATAAGGTAGGAGGTGATAGTGCAGTAGCGCCTGTCAGCAATCACCTTAAGCTCTTTGTGTAGTACAAGCGGCAAATCAACTGCCAATCTCTTCTTACTTGCGCGCTTTTTATACATTTCGCAACCTCCCTATTAGAAATATTGTACACGATGTGTACATATAGTCAAGCACCTTATTGTATAACTCGTGTTGCACGATCTTACTAGGAATGAAGCTATTTCATTCTTATAAAGGAGAAAGACGTGAGCGTAGCACAGTTCCAACAGGTCTCGTATGGCCTTACACAGGCCCTGATACCAGAGCCCCCATTATCTATAATTTCCCGCCGAAACCCGACCGCTAATGATAAGGCGCAGATAGGGACCCAGTGGGTGAATAGCGCCACCAATTCCTATTTCGTTTTAACATCCATAGTCGCCAATGTGGCTACATGGGCATCGGCAGGAACGGGCGCTGGTGTATTCTTCTCCCTTGAGGCAACGGGTGGAAACATCACTGCTGACCTAGGAAATATTATCGCTACGGCTGGCGACATTGTGGCAACCGCTGGAGATATCAACGCTGTAGCTGGCTCGGTGAATGCTGGCACGGATGTAAACGCCACTAATGATGTAACCGCTGGCAATGACGTAGTGGCAGACCAGAATATTACTGCTACCAACGGCGACATAACGGCTGCTGCTGGAAATATTGTGGCTACGGCTGGCAATATAGTTGCCACAGCTGGCGATATTACTGCAACGGCAGGAAGCATCACGGCTGGCACGGATCTAATTGCCGATGTGGATATCACCTCTACGACGGGTAACATAGTCGCGACCTTGGGCAATATAGAGGCCAGCGCGGGTCACTTCATAGTGAATGGTGTCAGCATCCTTTCGGGAACTGGCGATCCGAACACGGTAGTGAACGCTCCTCAAGGCTCGTTGTACCTCAATGACGCGGGTTCTGCTATTAATGACCGCGCATGGATAAACATCGATGGTGCCACAGCGTGGACATTTATTACAACCGGCGCTTAGGTGTGTTAGGCTGCCGCTCGGTAGTCTTATCACCTTAGTCTGGAGGATCTTATGGATCTCTATGCAATAGTTAAAGTTGTTCATGCGATTGAAACCCGCATCTATGATTTCGGCATTCCGTGGGCCGCTCCTTACGAGGAAGTGTATAAAGCCCTGGATGACATCAGAGCTCAGGTTATGCAGATGGAGGCTAACGCGAAAGCGATGGCTGACCAGAAAGCTGCTGAGCAAGGTGCTGCCAAAGTAGACGCGGGTGTTCAGTCCTAGAAATAGGAATGAAATGGCCGTAAAGAATTACATGAAAGCGATTCCGCTTACTTCTGTAGATTCTGCGACGTTCACAGGTGCATTTGTACCATTAAACGGGGGGCTACAGGCCCCCTGTGTGATTCTTCGCATTGTTAATTCATCAAATCGAGAAATAGATATTAGTTACGATGGCGGGGCTACTGCCAACGACCATCTCTTCCCTGGCGAGCGCTTACAGCTCGACTTCCAGGCGAATGCTGCTCCCAACACTTCGAGTGCGGCCCTTGCGAGAGGAACCAAGATCTACGTGCGTGGCGCTGCAGGCGCTGGGCTCGTCTATCTTGCCGGATATTATCAACCAGATATCAGTTAAGGAGCTGCTATGTACGCAATCGCAATCAGAGTAGCCTTCGAGGAGCTTAGGAGCCTGTCATTCGGCTCCATTTCCGGAACGTACGCCGGCGTGGGAACGGTGCTGGAAAATCCAGCCCATCAAATAGTTATAGAAAATCTTACCGACACCGATGTATTCGGCTCCTTTAATGGAGTCACCGACCATGTGTATATCCCGTCTGGTCAGGCGCGAATATATGACTTCACTAGTAATAAAGGACCAGGAGGCGGGTTCTACCTTGCCCAAGGATCCCGATTTTACGTCAAGGATAATGGCACGCCTGCTTCTTCTGGAGCAGTGTACCTAGAAGTCGTATACGCCGCTGAATCAGCCTAGGAGACCCGATGAGTCAAATACTACAGAGGTCAGGAAGTGGGCCAGTCCCACCTACTGTCGTCGAAACACTTACGGGTAATACGGGAGGCCCAGTAGGCCCTACTGGTAATAATATTAACGTACTAGGGAGTGGACTGCTTACTGTTACTGGGAACCCAGGTACTAGTACGCTCACCATTTCTCAGAGTAATGCCGCAGTAGCAAACGCTCAAACGGTTGGCCTCGTTACCGTTAATATCATCTCCCTGGTGGTTCCCGATTCAGAAATGGTCACCATTAAAGCAGTGATTAATGGCCTACGAGACGATACTACCGATGCCTGGGGTGGTGAAGTTATCTTTACCGTCCTCCGCCCGGCCGGTGGGGATGTCACCATTGTCGGGGCGCCAATTATATCCGCCAATACGACCTCCACTGCTGACATTTCAGGCTCAGTAAATATTGGAGCGGAGACGGCAGAAATAAATGTAATCGGCGTCGCAGGGCAGACCTGGAACTGGGTAGCTGATTATGAATACTTCTACCAATTCTAGGGAGTTACCATGGGAAAATTAGGATTTAGAGATAATGGTAGCCCGTATGTCTATGAAGAAATAACGGGAACGTCCTCTGCCGCGATAGGCTTAGATAATGGCGATTCGGGAAAACTCAAGGTCGTAGTATCGCTTAACCCGAATGCTACTCCAGGAGGAACTCCCCTGCAGATGACTATAGACCCAGCAGCTAATGGAGACATCGCCTTCACGCCTAACGGCTCGGGGAATGTAGTCGTAGGCAATGGCAGCTTAGTTGTCTCTGCGGGCAACGTCACTGTTCCTGCATCGAACTCTTCGGGAAACGCAGGATTCTTTGTCCTTAATAGCAATGTCTTCTTGAGTAATCTCGGGACTGGAAATGTATTCGTTGGACCCAGCGTAGCCAACCTCACCCTCGATCAGACTCAGGCGCAGTTTAATGCGCTCGTGGGAACTAATATAGGAACGGGGCTAACTACCGGAGCTGACAACGTGGCCGTAGGCGCGTTCTCGCTACAGGATTTAACCAACGGCGTACAGAACGTGGCAGTTGGTCTGGGATGCCTACAGCACATCGTTAACGGTGCCTTTAATATCGGCATCGGCACGGGAACTGGCAACCTCATGACCGCTGGAACTGAGAGCAGTAATATACTCATCGGCAACCGCGGAGTGAACTCAGAAAGCAACGCGATACGCATCGGCGTCACAGGTTCGAGCAACCAGCAGCAGAATGCCTGTTATATCGCAGGTATTTATGGGGTAACCCCGGGCGGTGGCGGTCTTAACATGGCTACTATTGATAGTAATGGCCAGTTAGGATCTCAGGCACTTCCTGCGGCAGGAGCTATAACCGAACTTGATGGCAATACTGGAAACGCCACAGGCGCTACGGTTAATGTCATAGCCGATACAGGAGAGGGCACCTCTCTTATCACCGGTGATAACGTATCAACCCTCACCCTTACCTATAGTGATGCGGATTTTAATACGGTCCTTGGAACGTCAGGCTTTGCGGGAACCCATACCCCAGCCGTTGCTGTAGCAAATACAGGACTTGGCGCTCTGAATCTCAACGTGGTCACTACTGCTAGTGGGAACACGGCGATCGGCTTTAGCGCTGGGACGTCTCTCCTTTCGGGTATTAACAACGTCATTCTCGGCGCGAATGCTATGGGCGCTTCTACTACTGCGAGCACGAATACCGCCCTCGGAATATCGGCGCTTACAGTTCTGGACTCAGGATCTGGAAACATAGCAGTGGGCTCTGGGGCGGGAAGTGCCTATACGACTACTGAATCGGATAACATCTTGATCGGAAGCTTAGGCGTTATCGCCGATGGGAATACCATCAGGATTGGTACTCAGGGTTCGGGATCGGGCCAGCAGGATACGACGTTCATAGCGGGTATCTACGGCGTTACGCCAGGAGCTGGCGGCCTCAATATGGCGACTATCGATAGTGCGGGCCAATTAGGATCTCAAGCGCTGCCAACTCCGTACGTGGTACAAATCACTCCTGTTAATAACGCAGCATCTCCCTATACAGTGCTCACTACTGATTACTACCTCTCGGTGGATACCAGTGGCGGCGCAGTTACCCTTCTCTTCCCAGATGCTCCTGCTACAGGGCGCATCTTCGCGGTTAAGGATTCCACGGGAACGAGTGCGGGTGCCAATATCACGGTCACTACCGTGGGTGGCGCGGTGCTTATTGATGGGGCTACCAGCTTTGTGATGAATACCAATTATGAAGCCGTGGACTTAATTTTCAATGGTTCTAGCTACGAGGTCTACTAATGGCATACAAACGAATATCTCCTCAGCCAGTGGTTGAGGGCGGAACTGGAGATTCATCCTTTACGGCCTATGCGGTTGTCACGGGCGGTACGACTTCTACGGCAGCGTTACAGTCTATCGCATCAGTGGGAACGGCTGGCCAATTACTTACCAGTAACGGGGCTGGCGCATTGCCCACCTTTCAGACGGCAGCTGGTGCTTCTATCTCCATCACCGGAGACAGCGGAGGCGCTCTTACGAGTGGTAGTTTCACCTTTACAGGGGGCACAAGCGGCCTCACCTTTGCCGGAGCCGGTACCACTGAAACTCTCGGGGGCACGCTCGCTATAGCCCATGGAGGCACAAACGCTACTTCGATGACCAACACAGACGGCGTCGTCTATTATGACGGCACTCGCTTGGTCACCACGACGGTAGGTACGGCTACCAATGTATTAACCAGTAATGGCGCCGGTGTCGCTCCTACTTTCCAGGCGGTTCCCGCATCGTCCATTTCTATAACGGGTAATAGTGGAGGCGCCCTTACAGGCAATGCCTTCACTTTCACTGGCGGGACTACAGGTCTCACCTTTGCCGGGGCTGGAACGACTGAGACGCTAGGCGGTACATTGGCTATAGCCAATGGCGGCACTAACGCGACCTCTATGGCGAATACCGACGGGGTTGTTTACTACGACGGAACGAGATTAGTAACCACAGCTGTGGGTACAGCCACTAATGTTCTCACGAGCAATGGTGCGGGCGTAGCGCCCACCTTCCAGGCTGTTCCTGCGTCCTCTATCTCTATCACAGGGAATAGCGGCGGAGCACTTACTGGGAATGCCTTTACCTTTACAGGTGGAACCACGGGACTCACCTTTTCGGGCGCTGGCACAACGGAAACCTTAACGGGAACGTTAGCGATCGCCAATGGTGGAACTAACGCTACTTCAATGGGTACTACTGATGGCGTGGTCTACTACGACGGAACTAGGCTGGTCACTACGACAGCGGGAACTGCTGCCCAGGTCTTAACCTCTAATGGTGCAGGCGTTGCTCCTACATTCCAGGCGGTTCCTTCGAGTGGGGGGATGAGCTGGTCCGAGCAGACCGGCACCACGCAGGCGATGGCGGTGGCGCATGGCTACATTCTCAATAATGCAGGCGTTGTCACAGCGACTCTTCCCGCAACGGCGGCCGTGGGTGACATTATGGCGATAGTTGGCAAGGGAACTGGCGGCTGGTTGATGGCGCAAAATAGCGGGCAGACTGTCCACTTTGGGTCGGTTAATACGACCACGGGGGCAGGCGGCTCATTGGCATCTACTAATCGCTACGACTCCTTGGAGATCATCTGCACCACAGCAAACACTGATTTTGTAGTAAGAAGTTCAATCGGAAACTTAACGGTGGTCTAATGGCAACGAATAATGCGATAAATAACAGCACGAAGGTTACTACTTTCAATTCTAGTGGGTCCTTTTCTAAGGACGCTCGCGCCCAGATGATAAGCGTCTATATCTTCAATGGAGGCGGAGGCGGAGGAAGCGGGCGCCAAGGCGCTACGACTGCTGCAGGTGGCGGGGCTGGAGGAGCTGGAGGAGGCACAGTCTTTATGCAGGCCCCAGCATCTTATTTTGATACCTCAGTATCCGTAACTGTAGGCGCAGGCGGAGGGGGTGGGACCACCCAAGGTGGCGCGAATAGTAACGGAAATAACGGCAACCCCGGAACTCGCTCTTCTTTAGGAAATATCCTAAGCGCCGCGCAGGCATCCACTGGTGGTGGAGGTGGCACGACTACCGTGGTATCTGGGTCTACCACAGTGGGGGGGCGAACCATGTTCGCTGGTGCCTTTGGTACCAACGGTGGGGGTGGCGGGAGTAACGTTGCCCCTGCATCTCCATCAGCAAGTCCCCTAGCGGGAGGTGGAGGTGGCGGAAGCGGCGCAGATACAGGAACTGCTCGACAAGCGGCTCCTGGTGCTGTGGTCTGTAATTTCGATTTAACAACGACTGTTCTCGCTGGTGGAAATGGCGGCATAGAGGGAGGCACAATCGACGGCTCCCAGGGAGTCTCGGTAAGCGCTGCGGGGAATCTCGGCTGGTTCTCTGGCGGCTCTGGCGGAGGCGGAGGGGGTGGCCAGTCCGTTGGAGGCGTTGCTGGTAAGGGCGGCAAGGGAGGCTCCCCGGGTGGTGGCGGAGGCGGCGGAGGCGGATCCATAAACGGAACCACTTCTGGCATTGGTGGCGATGGTGCCGATGGCCAGATCATCGTTGTAGAGCATTTCTAGGAGAACCCATGGCGAGATACGCAGTAATAGATTCGAATAACGTAGTCGTTGGTGTAGTCATCTGGGATGGGAAGGCGCAATGGTCGCCCCCGGAAGGGTTGAAGGTAGTACTAGGGTCTAACAGATCCGAAGTGGGCTACCTCTACAACCCCCAGGATGATTCATTCTCGGCACCGAAGCAGGGATAACATATAACGTCCACATATTTTCTAAAGGAGAAAAGTATGGCGACTGGAAAGAAATTAACGGGAATAAATCCCTTAGCATATATGGGGGTCGAGCCAACGGCTCCCCCACAATTAGTTGTTCAACCCTTCCCCCCAACCCCAGCCGACGTCCAGAATAATAATCTGGGCACCATCTGGATCGTTCAGGGCTCTGAGGTCTGGATGCTCGTAGCCCTTGCAGGAAATACTGCAACCTGGGTTCAGATTTATCCAGCGGTAGGCGGTACGGTCCAATTCGATACGGATGCAGGCAACGCCGTCCCAGCTTTTGGTGTCATAGATATCCTGGGCGGCACGAATATTAACACCGCTGGCGCAGGAAATGTGGTCACCATTAATCTCGATGACAGCATCGTGGTAAATGATTTCGAAGCCACAGGGAATGCTGTTATCTTTTCTGGCCTGGGCGCTGATGGCGTTCTCCAGATAGATGGCGGCGGGAACGTAAGCGCGAGCAATGGTACTGACGGACAGGTTCTGATAGCAGCCACTGCGGGCTCTCCTTCGTGGGCGAATATCACCTCACTCGACGCGAGCGTAACCATAACGAATGGGGCGAATTCCATAGACCTCTCAGTTGCGGGAGGTGGTGGTGGCATCACTACGCTTGATGGCGATGTGGGCTCTGCCACGGGTGCCACAGTTACAATAGCTGGTGGCTCTAATATCCACACTTCTGCCGCAGTTGCGACAGTCACCGTTGACCTGGATGACACGGTTTCTATTTCGGGGAAAATGACTGCGGGCACTGGGTTCGAAGCGACTACGGGCAACGTGGATATCGACGCAGGGAACTTAACGCTTCCTGATACGAACGCTGGGTTAACAGCGGGGATCATCTTCATCGATAGTGTGGTGTTCATGCACAGTGGCAACGCCGCTACTAATGCGAACTCATTCTTAGGCGGAGCGGGAAACCCCGGAACTATAGACCCAGCAGCTACAGCAAATACTGCAGTTGGAGGGACAGCTCTCGATAGTTTAACTACGGGCACCCTTAACGTGGCCATAGGAAATAACTGCATAGAGGATATCACGACCGGAAGCCAGAACACTGCTGTGGGAGTGGCATGCGGTAACGCTGGCCTGGACACCGGATCTAATAACACCTTCCTCGGCTATGCCGCAGGAAGCGCCTATACCGGTGCAGAATCTCATAATATCTGTATCGGACATGGCGTAGATGGAACCCTCGGAGAATCTGATGTAATCCGCATCGGCGATACCCAAACAGCGACATTCGTTGCGGGGATCTTCGGCGCAACGGTGGGCGGAACGGGTATCCCTGTGGTGGTAGATAATGCCGGCCAATTGGGAACGGTAGTTTCCTCTCGCCGCTTTAAGGATAACATCGAAGACATGGGCGCATTAAGTAATGTGATCCATAACCTTCGTCCAGTTACCTTCACCATGAAGGGAGACAAGGAGAAGCGCAGGCAGCTTGGTCTTATCGCAGAGGAAGTTGAAAGGGTCTTAGCCGACCTTGTGGTCCATAACGAAGGCCAGACGCTTACGGTTCGTTATGACCAGCTCCCTGTTCTACTGCTCAACGAGTTACAGATTATGCACAAGGCGCTCATCCAGCAAGAGGAGTTGGTCTATAGGCTTTCTGAAAAGATAGACCAGTTAACTCACCGCGTAGATACCGTGTGCAAAATGACCATGTGCGATTAGGAGAAGCTATGGTATCAGCAAAACGATTGAGTGGTATAAATCCATTGGCTTATATCGGGGTGGAACCAACCACCCCCGCCCCGCTCTTTGTAAAAGACCGTTCCCCGACCGTGAACGACTATCAAAACTTCAATATAGGAACTTTCTGGCTTGTGACGGGTAATAGTATCCCTGAAGAAGTCTGGATGCTCGTCGCCCTTTCTGCTGGAATCGCTACATGGGTACAGCTGTATCCGGGCGGTGGCGGTGGTGGTGGCGCGAACGAATTTCCGTGTGACTCTGGTACGGCGAACGAAGCGGGCGGCATCTTAAATGTGCTCGGCGACGGGAATGTAACAACTTCTGGCGCAGGAAATACGATCACTATATCCCTTGCCGGAACCTTTTCTGAGGAGTTTGATACGGATGCTGGAACCGCCACTCCGGCTGCGGGCACATTAATAGTCCATGGTGGAACGAATATTGGAACCACTGGAGCGGGTAATACGGTTACGATAAACTTAGATCCATCGATCAACTTAGCAGGCAGCTTGGTCGTAGGCACTACCAGTAATCTCATAGGCAATGTTACCTTTAATGGGGCGCTACGGGCGACTACCTTTGGCCGCGGAGTTGTGCAAAGCGACTCTACTGGGGTTCTCTTTAGTAGCAACGGCACCAACGGCCAGGTTATTATCGCTGCGACGGGGGGAACTCCTCTCTGGAGGAATCTTACTTCACTCGACTCATCTATTACTATCACCAATGGCGCGAACTCTATCGACCTATCGGCGGTCGGAGGTGGCGGTGGAGGTGCCATTAACTTCCCAACCAATTCCGGAACGGCAACTGAGGCGGGTGGAGTTCTGCGTATACTTGGTGGCACTAACATTGGTACTGTGGGCGCAGGGAATACGGTCACCGTTAACCTTGATCCAAGTGTTACTCTCGCTGGCAGCCTAAATGTGGGGACCACTTTAGATGTGACAGGAGCGAGCCAGCTCACCGGCAACGTTCTTTTCGAAGGAAATGTCACTGTTAACAACTTTAGTGCGGGGGTTGTACAGAGTGACAACTTGGGGCTGTTATCTTCCAGCAAGGGGAATAATGGCCAGGTTCTCATCGGCTCTACTGCGGGATCTCCTGCTTGGGCGGATCTCACCTCGTCTGATGGCTCAATAGTTATTGTGAATGGCCCGAACTCTATCGATTTATTGGCTACCGGTGGTGGTGGAGGAGGAGGGGGTGCTTCTTGCGCCTTCCTGGCCCATCAGGCCTCCTCAATAGTGGGCGGACTTTATGAAGGGGGCGTCTATTATCCACTGGGCACTCAATTGGCCCTGGTCGAAGATTATGACGTGGGGGGAGACTTCTATCCTGGAAATGGAACAGGAAGCCCCGCGACTTTTACCGCACCCATAACTGGGAAGTACTATCTACAGCTGAACGCAGCTGTAAGCAATTCTCCCTCCGCGTCTAGCACATTTGCGGGAACTGTCCGCATAGTGACTCCCGCGCGCACATATGAATCTACCCCCTTCGATGGCCTTACTGGCAGCTCCAACCACCAGGTTACCCCTGTTCTTACTGTCTGTGCAGACTTGAATCAGGGGGATGTGGTAACATTCCAGGCCTTCACCCCAGTGGGAACTGGCGGTGGTAGTTTGGATGGGCAGGCGAATCCAATCATTACCTTTTGCTCGGGCTTCTTGGTGAGCAGCGGAGGAGTAGTCGGCAAAGGGTTCTCTGCATATCAAAGTGTGGATACACCCGTCCTCTCTTCTCATACTTATACCGTGGGGACGCAGCAGGCGCTCACTACTATTTTTGATGCGACTGGCGGATTTTATAATGGCGATGGGGCTGGAAGTCCTGCCTCATTCACGGCACCGTTTACTGGCACTTATAACCTATATTTTTCTGCACAATTTAGGCAGCAATCTGTAGGAGTAGGGACTGTTTTTGCAAACATCGTCACTCCTACATTTACTTATACAGTGAGCCCGATTAGCGGCGCCGGGTCATTTATAACCGATCAGAACGCGCATATTTCTGCCCTAGTTGCCCTTAATGTAGGAGATGTCGTTACCTTCACAGCTATTGCAGCGACCAGCAACAGCTGGAGGCTGCATGGCCTAGTGGGAGGGCAGATCACCACTTACATATCGGGGTATAGAGTGAGCTAGATATATTGATCAGATCGATGTATTATAGAGCGAGAGCGCGTACTACGTAATAGTATTGAATATCCTCCAGGGCCACTCTTCAAGTCAAAGTGAATAGAGTGGCCCTGGGTCGGTTAAGAGGCGAGTAATGTTCTAGATTACTCACCCGCAGTGACGACCGACTCGTACCCCTTCGAGTCTTGCAGTTCCCACTGGGGATTTTCCTCGTCCTGAGAAACCTGTTTATATATTTCCACCTGCCCGTCCGAACCTAATTCGGCTCTACAGATGGTGCCAAGCGCAGCCTGATCAAATTTATTTGGGATACCGTAGCGATATAGGATTTTAGGTGGATTCACCATATCATGGCCCTTACTTTGGGGGTAATAAGTGCGCCAGTCCGCTCCCTTCTAATTCCCGGCGAAGCATCTTTATGTGGATAATGCGTTCTACTACGGTACAATATCTAGATTGCGGCATATCGGCAATAGAGGAAAGCCTGAGCGACTCCATCATTCTCGCACGAATGGTGGGCCACCCCTCAAACAGGCGCTCTAATTCGCTCACCTGCAGCGGGGTGATTAATTCTTCCATTATTTAACCCCATTTCGGGCATTTTTTATCACCCGTATTCTATCAATAACAGCGCGGTACTTGGACTTAGGAATATCAGCAATAGACTGTATATGGAGGCCCTCAAGAACCTGCTCAGCGATATCAGGATAGGCGGCAAGCTCATATTCTATTTCAGCAATCTGATCTTTAGATATAAGCTCATGGGATTCCGTGCGCGGGTCATATTTCGTATTTAAAGCGGTTCCCTGTTCTGCTTTCTGGCGAGCAGGAACCATAGCCACTTCCCCGTCATCATCTTCATCAGATGCCACAACGCCCACTATTGCCGCATATGCGTACCTCTTTAAGTAGGTAAGATAGCTGCCCAGCGTTTGAAGATCATTCTTGGCGGGAGCAATGCGCATCATCGACTCTAAGAACTGGCCAGAGGCATGGAGTAATCGAGTGAGCAAAATATTCTGCCCTTCTTCGCCCATGATAATCTGCTGCGTCACGCAGAGACCATATTTGGTGAGCGCAGGTCTCGATGCCTTAACGATTGATGCAAAATCTGCATACTTACTCTTGAAGTATGGGTTGCTGGAATCTAAGCCCGCTAATTTCATCTCAGCTTGAGCTTTTGAGAGTGCCGAGGCTAACTCATTGATCTCGGAAGATCTTCCAGCCATGGTCAAATTTGAGGCACTTCTGCGCAAGAGCCTAATTTCTTCCTGTAGTGCCTGTATGGCTGACAGTATTTCGTTACTTCTGTCCATCGTTTTCTCCTTGGGGGTCTGTATCTCCGTACTTTTTGACTATTTTCCGGCATCCTGTCACAAAGTGCTTATAGACGAGTCTAAATTCTATCCATTCGTCACCCGTCATCTCGCCTCTCTCGAATGTCTCTATGTAGTCGACCATGAGGAGGCTGTTTTTATAAATATCATAGGCAGTCTCCTTCGCCCACTGCAGCTTATCGCGATCCTCTTCGGACATATAGTCGATAGGTTTCTTCTTCGGAGCGTCCATCTATCCCTCGCACGTTTGGCATATACATTCTTCTGTGGATTTTTTGAGGGTTGCCGCTCCCCGGATAATAAGCGGCTTGCCTATTCCCCCTGCGGGGTATCTCCTGTGCTCAAATTTTATTGGATCCTCTTCGTCTGCCGCGATAAGATGCGCCAAGCAGCCTCCCCTCTGAGCGGTTTCCTCAAGAGTCTCCTCGCGATTCTTCTTATCTGCTTCCTCGGCAAGTGCATCCATGCGCTCAGTGAGCTGCAGGTCCTTCCAACAGATATAATCTTCTGGTCGATCCATGCCATTCCCTCCTCCTAAGCTCATACATTAATATACTATATTATTTTAACACATTACATTATTATAGATAGTATAGATTGGAACTCGAAGGAGAATCTTATGATAGATGAAAATACGATTAAGAGGGTTATGGAGTATCATGAGGACCAGGACGCCGTCCGGGACCGGCTTCATAAGGTATATATCAGGGCGGGAAGGCCAAATCTTACTAAAATAGCATGGGGAATGGGAATTTCCCCCATCACTCTAAACGGCTTCTTGAAGGGTAACCGTAAAGTTGAATTGCGTATTTTGTGGGCGATAGATTGCTGGGTTCGAGAGCAGGAAGCGCTGGAACAGAAGTAGACAGAATTCTGCCAGAATAGTATAAATAGAAAGATCAGAAATTAATTGACTGAATAGATAATAAAATAGGTACCACTTCTAATAGTACCTACATTATTTAATCATTTTCTCTACCCGAGATAAGACAGTAACGGAAGAATAATTATGCAAACACACCATAAAACCTGCAGATAATATGAAGCATAAGTTCAAATCTCATCACGAATTAACACCCCGGCCGAGGGTAACCGCTTTGCGATTCTCAACTGACCCCGCTCCAACATTGGAGGATGTCAGCCATGAATAATCATGTCACTAAGGCTTATTATAAGCCCATCTCTATAGAAAAGCAAGCCTGCAAGCTTGAAGATCCAATCTGTTTGCAGTCTCCCACCGAAATTGTGTTGAATCTAAGGGACAATTACCCTCCATCTCGCCTTAGGGTAGTGGAAGTGATAATGGGACTCGCCTACGTATGCAGATTTATTTTCCCCTCTCTCGATTATATAGCTGCTAAAGCAGGCGTTAGTAAGCGTACTGTCATCAACTGCCTCCAGGATCTTGAGGGGGCAGGATATATCTCTTCCGCCCAGCGTTATAATAAGTCGAGCATCTATAAACATGCTGCAGCCCTCAAGGATGAAGCAGTACTCCGAGGCCTCTGGCCCGTCTCCAAACTTTTTGGCGCCCTTTACTTGGCCTTCGTGTGTGCTACACCCCCTGCCATGGCAACCCCGAAACCCCCCGTTTCTCAGGTTCAAAGTGACAGTTGCCACCTAAGAAATAATTTATTTATAAATCCCCCGTCCGTTACTCAATCTCATGACTATATAACGGGTACAGAGACTAAACCGTATGACTATATCCAAGATACTTCGAAGTTAAAGACTGCGAAGGGCCATGACCGAAGGAGATCAATGGTAGAACATGGTGGCATATCACAGGTGATCCGAGATATAAAATTTCTGAAATTGACCAAATGGGGTCAAATCAAGGCATCTGCATTCCCCGACGGAGCTATTCTCTATGCTGGCGAACAGTACAAGAAGTTGAAGGTTAAGCCCAGGGACGGATTTGCTTGGTTCTTCACGGTGTGTGATCGATGGTGCCAGATTCACAATATCGAGCCAAACTGGAAGTACTTGGAGGAGCTCAAAGAGCGACACCATATGCCGGACGGGGCGCGAATGACATTTGATACCCCAGATGACCAGCCATTCTCCGCGAAGGGAACGGGGACGGGTACGGGAATTAAAAAAGAAACGGGAAGTAAGGGCGAGGGAGTTCCTAGTCCACGACAGCCGTACGTTATTCCAACGAAACCTGAAAAGACGAGAGATGAGCTGCTCTACGACGCGAGAAACTATCTCTTTCCCCCAAAAGGAGAGGGCATGGCATCAGACGCG
>Ga0207663_10000127_pt1 | contig 36602 bp, 33 predicted proteins | sample LARL53metaG_FD_184346 | JGI IMG/M metagenome (GOLD analysis project Ga0207663, IMG submission 184346) | Corn, switchgrass and miscanthus rhizosphere microbial communities from Kellogg Biological Station, Michigan, USA - LAR L5-3 metaG... | ecosystem: Host-associated > Plants > Roots >...
AGAGTAGATATGACCTATTGAACTCAAGAATCCAAAACGTAACACCAAGATACACCAAATTCGAAAACATTTTGCCAGACGAAGTTAGATATACTCAAATCACCGAAGAATTTGAAGAGGCAAAAAGTGAGATAAATATTATAATTGAAGAAGATTTAAGAAATATAAAGAGCCTTTCAAGTAGTCAAAATAAATCAATTCCATTCAATCAATTTTTAAAACCAGCCTCCATAATCAAAGCAGCATTTTACTTAGAAAACGATCACTTACAGGAGCCCATATTGTTTTATTATGCTCACTGGACCATGAGCCTGTCCGCTCTACGGTCGCTTGCTCAAGGTATAATAGAAATGTCAAGGGAATTGAAGACTTACTATGCCAATTATGTGAATGCTACTGCTACGCATGAAAAAGGGATAGAATTTAATCATTTTGTTAGTGCTTATCAAGATTTACACGGATATCTGGCAAGTATCCATAATATAATCAAGCAATACTATGATCTATTTGTACAAGTATGTAATGAAGTCAATCCTAATAATAAAGAAGAAGAACTCAATCAATACCAATCGGACACAGATTATCGTCAACTGTTAGCTGCTGCGATAAAGGTATTGCTTTTACATGGAAATATGGGAAGACTTATTGGTTTTCCGCTTCTCATATCAGCATTAGAAGTTTTCATAACAAGCGAGATATTCAATACAAAGAAAAGTATCAAATATAGCAATAACAAAATCATTTTTCTAAAAAAAGATATTCCTGGCCCTAAGATTATAATAAGTATAATAGAAAGACTCCACTTGGAACGATTCTTTAAGACTGATTCTCTAAAAAGATTATATGACTGGCAAAATATCATTATTAATAGACGTATTCGGACCGATGACTACCTATTGTGGTTTGTATGTGAACGTACCGCATTGGAAATATTAGCTGCATTTAATGCCAATTTAAAACACTATGGAGATCGAATTCTTGAAGAGCTTCAAAATGAAGAGGAAATACAAATAAAACAATAGTCATTACTGGTTAAGGTTTGGATATGAATAAATTTACATAAATCTGAATGTCATCAATCTACACTACAACAAATAATAAAAATTATCTTTTCGTTACTGTCATGATAATCAATTCGTATTTGTTTCTTACATAAACTGATTATTTTAGGCGGCCAAATGCAAAGATGCATAATATTGGACAAGACTTTGAATATGAGGCCGATGATATCTATATGTTTTATCTTTCTTACTTTGTCTAGATTCTATTTCTAACGCTGTTGATTGCCGAATTTTGTCCGTCATCCATCCTTCGGCACATTCTACGGACATATTTACATCTTTGTTTCATTTTCCTCTTCCTAGCATCTATCCTGCGACCGGCGTCGGATTTGATTTTGTCATTGGATGACAAAAAACTGGCGAACATCTTATGCCGTCATAAAACTGGCGAACATCTTATGCCGTCATAAAACTGGCGAACACACCAAACTGTCTGACGAAATTCTTTTTGGTGCTATATATAGCTCTGCTACGATATACTATATACTAGTAAATTGTCAGTTATCGATCATGGAAACGATATGTATATTGCTTGTTCTGTAATTCTATGGCTGTGCTGAAGCCTACCAAGACTAGACGTATTATGTTATGATGCAACACATGTAGTGCTTTAGTATTCACAAATGGACTTCTGTCACAACAGAGAATCCAGATATTGAAGGATTTCAGATTTGGATCTCTACATTGACTGTATGAGGTAAAACCGTAGGCATACGGCAATCTTGCTTTTTAAGTAATATCGATCAGATATTATACTCATCATGTCACACATATACTGATCTTGTCTTGCATGGTTGTCGGATCTGAATCGATCTCTTATAGAGAACCTTCATGTGGTTGAGCCTGCTGGCTACAATGACTATCATAAATAGTTTTATATTGATTGTAAGAGATTGGAAAAGTCATTAATGCGAAAGCGTCGGAGTTTCCTATCAACAATATTGTGGAGATTGAACGTAGCTGCATTTCCATAATATAAATAGAGATAAATTATAGACAATGACAATATCTTATTAACTTAAATAATTATATTCTATAACGTATAATATTGATAAATGCATGCTACTATTCAGTTATGCAGACGGACGTTAAATGAGTTCAGTGTATGTCATAGGTAGGAAGCACATCCCCTAAGATTGCTGAATTCTATAACGGCCGGCCGATTGTCTATGGATATTCTCTATGGTCTAACTGTGTGAAGTATAAGGTCTATCCAGACCTGCTATATTTGGCAGGCAGACGGATGAATCAGGTTAGTTATATCAGGTCTATTCCAACATCACAGACAGGGTTATTATTTGCCTGTCTAGATAAGTATAGCAATAATTATTGACTTGTAGGCAATTCCCATGAACGAAGGTAGCCTATCGATACGCTAAGACAGGTTCGTTATTTGTATATAGATAGGAGATATTTGCTCACCGGCAGAACCCAGCGATCTTATCATCAGTATATTAGCGAATATGGTGATCGGTATCAATATACCAGATAATAGTATTTCTGGATTTATTCGCCGGCCTAGATGGTCTTGAGATAGATTTCGATTCAATAAGTTATTGGTAGTACTATCATAAATCGGCCAAAATCCGGCGAGCTGTGAAGAGTTCAACTTCATCGGAGAAATCACCATTCTGAATCACTGCTTACCAATTATTGGAAACATAGAGGCGAGCAAACAGGGAATTAACGAATTTGACGATTAATCGAGCTATTTATTAGCCTCTAGTCTTTAGACCATTTTTCATCCAGTTTAATAGGTAAATGACAGATTCAACCAATTCTTGTCCTTTATTTGTTAATCTATATTCTACTCTCGGCGGGCTCTCGTTGTATGCTTGTCTTTCTAGTATTCCACACCCATCAAGTTTCTTTAGTCTTTTCACTAATGTCTTACTACTGAAACCTCTCCGGAATTTCAGATTTCTAACAGGCATAGTAGTGCAGCATAATGGGATCAGAATTTCAAGAGTTCCTATCTTGTAATTATCATACGTTGTTTAGCCTTTTCTTCTATAAGCATATTAGTATCGTATCTGCTTCACAGAAACTAAATGTAAATGAATCAAACTATGATACATACCGCTGCATATACTTTAACAAACACATGATTATGAGTCTTATTGATGTTGTTGGTATTACTACTACTATTAATCTAATTCTGCTGATAATCTTTTAACTAAATATTCTATTGTAATTGGCTTTTCGATAAAACATCCAAAACTTACTTTAGGGTATATCTCTCTTAGAGCTTCCGCATTTACTTCTAATGCAGACATAAAACATACCCTAAAATTAATATCTAAGCCTAATATCTTTTCATATAGCTGAAAGCCATTCATATTCGGCATATAAATATCAGTTAGAAGAAGATCATAAAAATTTGGTTTGAATTCTTCCAATAATAATAAAGGATCGTTATATGTGTATACTTCAAATCTTTTCTTCTTGTCACCATCACCGTAATTATAACCATCTAAACCAGCTTTGAAAGTTAATGTAATATCAGGATCATCATCTACTAGAAGTATCCTTTTGATAAATGGTGGTTGTGGTTGTTCTTTTGTTTCAGTTTCTTTGATGGTATCTAAACGCGATTCCTGATCTTGTAGGTAGTGAGGATCGGTAAGAAATGAAGACCCGGAAAGATATTGCTGCTGAGGACGACCAGCATTGTTATTATAAGAATGACAAAATGAACTAATTCCATTATTTAAAATTGGATAAAAACAATAGTTTTTGGTGTGTGTAAACAACATTTATTTCATGTCTCTTAGCTTTAGGCCTCGTCTTTTATATAATTTTCTATACTTTTATCATTAAAAATTGCTCTATCTCATAGTTACAAATGTTTTGGATTTAGAGGCATAAGTAATCCTTTATTGCATTCATAATAGATACACATTCAGGAAAAAAGTTGGATTTGTCAGAACTAACCATATCACATAACCATCTTAGATATTTTGTCCCATGAAGGAATAAACTCGTTAACCTCCTTATCGATTTACAGAGACCAACGTATGAGCAACCACATCTAATCGTCTACAGGTGGAACGAATATTGCTATCATTATACATAAGTCTAAAGAACAAGCTAGGAACTAATCAAATCAAGCAGGGATTGTTATAGTTATTTCTGAATGACCACCTGAATCTGGGGCCATGTTGCTTTTGTTTCCTTTTATTGCATCAGTTACTACTAAATAAATTATCGTATGATCTGATTTCGTAGGTGCATTTCTGGTATTAATTGCGTTTTGTATTACTTTTGTTGTCTGCTTTATCCAATTGTACTTATGCGGCATGGGTGTGGAGGTATCTACATAGTTACCGATTACCTTCACTGGACCAGTCACACCATATTGTTTTAATCCACTAATATAGTCAGTCCCAGTAAATAGATTGTTAATTGTTGTGCTGATATGAGTTAGAGTATTAGAACCTGTTGCATTTGCGTTCCAGCTTCCGGGTACTCCCCAAAATATTATAAAGATATCTGCAGATGGAATAACAGGTATTTTATTAGCATTGTGATAATCTCCCTTTCCTGAATATCCGCCTTTACCTAGTCCAGGTATTATACATTCTTTATCTGAATTCGAGTAGTAAGGCGATCCAAATGCTCCATTAGGATATGTTTTTGGCTTTCCATTATTCATGAAGATATGTTCATCACATGCATCTGATATCTCATAATCACCATTATTAGTCCATCCAGCCGGATCAGTCTTAGGAGTGTATGGATTGGTCATGTCTTCAATAGTTTCTTCCGTTGCTGCATAGTATACATCAAATGACTTATACGATATCATTTCCGCGAAGGCCATTCTCGCCTTTATCTGGTTTGTTGCTACTGATCCAGCTGTCAGATTTGGATGAGATTGAGGATTTGGAGTACATGTAAACACAGGAATACTTGTTGGTGCGGCAGGCTTAGTTAAATCTATTAAATTCGTTTTTGTAGCATTGGTTATTGGAATCTTTTGACAGGTATCAGCAGCTGCAGTCGTAATAGAAGTAAATCCTGTACCAAAGGGGAGTCTGAAAGGGCTATCATTCATCCTCGTGTCAGTGGATTTATTGCCATACGTTACAGAAGACGAAGCGCTCTGACTATATGTGACAAGAGATAATAAGATTATTACCATGACGAGGAACGGAGTTATAACCTTATGATGATCCGTTGGATTTACCCTTGTATTCTTCCTAGCAAATGCTCTGAAAGTAGATACAAGATTCTGAAGGCACATTATTATTGCAACCTACTCCTACTACTACTTAATAATGAATTAGGAATAATACAATAGAAGTTATTCAGTAGGGAATCTGCTGTATGTTGTAAATTTATACAATTAAGATTTTCCTTTACCCTAATCAATACTTTAATTGGTATGAGAAGAAGCTAGATTTGGCATATGCATCATTCTTAAAACCGGTACAGAGATAGTCTTATATTGTTGATCCTGATGACGCCGGGCAATAACTTCATGTATTATCCACCTTTCCTTTAGTTTTTCTATTTTATACTGCTCGCCGGAGTTTTCCTCTTGTCATGTCTTAGACAGAAGCTTACCTATTCTATTAATATAATCAGCATTTTTTTGTGTCCATCTTGTATAGCATATGCTCGCCGGCCTTTTGTGCTATCATGTAGTTATCCGGTCTACCGGCGAAGATCTTACATGCAGTCATAAAAAAACCGGCGAACAAAACTAAATTGTTTCGCAATATTCTCTTGGCGCTATATATAGCTGAGTAATGATGTATTATAGTACAGTAACTTGTCAGTTATTGATTCTTGGGAACGAACTGTGCATTGTCTTTTCTGTAATACTATGGCGACACTTAAGCCCACTAAGACGAGGTGCTGAATAATTTTCTGTTACATAATTATGCATATAGAGATAGGGATCTGAGTAATAAATGAATTTGTTTAATTACTGACCACATTGTGGGACATTATAGAACCATATTCCACAGTTTAGTTTACGAGAACTAATCCAACTAATAAATGAAACAGTAATCTTGTTCCTATTTTACCTATGCTAGAATCTTTTTTCTATTATGAATGGTCAGAATATTCAATAATATGAGTCTACTGCAATTGTGATAAGTTGGATAGGACCAATAAGCTAGGTATGGCAATTGCAATAATTGCAGTTGTTGCCGTAATGACATAAGTACAGTACACGTTCAAGCAAAGAAACATCATGAGACTGGAACGCGGAGCACATGATGCCACGTGTGATGGTTCAGATTGCCATTTGTATATAACACAGTCCGGCAAAGGATTTGACGATCATTCACCAGAGTTTAACAAGATCTATATAAAGGGATTCTGTGCAGCAACTCATAATCAAGGAGGTAGTGACGCAGATGATGCAACATTCGATTGTAACAACGACAATAACTAATTCTTTACTATAACGAAAGCTCTAACAGATCCTGTTGTGCAAGACGCGGCAGGCAGTATTAATAATTTCGACGTTAAATCCGTTCAACTATCTACAAACATTCTGCCATAGAAACTACATACCTTTGGTCTGGCCTTGTCTTTGTTCTTGGCGGATCAACTTGTCATTCTTTTCTTGGTATTAGATATATCTGGGAATCAGCAATGACTGGTTGCTTATTGCCAAATTTCAGAATTTACACCTGTGCATGACCTAATATGAAGCAATGTCTAAAGTATAGTCAATCTTCTCTCAAATAACACTCTATTGTAGTTCTCGGGTTTGGATTAGTGTTTCCTGATGTGTTTGCCGGCGAGGATATTCAAACATCATATTAAGACGAATAGTCAACCTCGATATGCTTTCTACCTAAGTTAAGGGCTCCAACAATGGTTGTAACTCTCCTCAGAGCGATAAGTAAGTATGCAATATCTATAGACATACTAAAGACGACTGCTTCAGTATTTACACGAGAATACTGTTCACTAATATTTCTTAAGTTGTGCAGTTTGTCTCAAAGATGAATTGCATAATTCATGAATCCCTACGAATACGGGAGTTCTGCCGGAACCTAGTACATATATGTAACGCCCAAGTGTCAAATGCCGGCAAACTGAATCGTCGTAATGCGTATCAATCCCTAATTCGTCGAAGTGTCACATTGTAGGACACTATCTAACGCGGGTGTACATATCTCTTCGGGACACAAGACTGTCACTATAAAACCTTAATTATTACATCCCGTCTAAATAAAAACCGGTAATGGCAAGTTCTTATGAGTTAGGAGCGACGATGCAATTTTGATACAAAAATCCTTGAAAATATGTGGTTCTACAATATTTCTGATATTTGTTATTTTGACATTAGTATCATCAATTACCACAGTTCCCTTTACGGATAATATTAGCATGGTTTTTGCAAAAAAAGACAAAGGCGGCGATAAGGGTTCTAATAGCGATAATGGTGGAGGAAGCAGCAGCGATAATGGTGGAGGCGGAGGAACAACAACTACGAAGGAAGGTAGCGGCAATAGTAATGGGGGAGGTAGCAGTAGTAGTGATGCCGGTAATACTCCACCTGCCCAGGCTCCAACAAACCAAGAAACCTGTCCTGATCGATCAACGCCTGATGCTAATGGTGATTGTCCGGCACAAACTACAAACAATTTAAACCCAAACCCAAACACAGACACAACCGGTCAATCACCTGATGTCAACAAACCATGTCCAGTATCAGAACAAATTCGCAATCCAGACACCGGATTATGCGAATCAGTTCAAGTCGAGGGACCTGCTAATAATGGTACAACTGTACCTGGTGTGACAGTGCCGCCTACTAATGGTGTGACAGTGCCGCCTACTAATGGTGTGACAGTGCCGCCTGCTAATAATGGTACACTGGACCCAGTGGAACTGTGCCACCCGGGCTGAACGTAAGTGGCAATTGTAATGCGGTAGCACTTAGTGATGCGACAAACAATTCTAGCTCTGCATCCTCAGCAGCAGTCACCTGCAATAATAGTGTAGTTAATAAATACATATATCAGCAACATCTCACTCAGACTCTTTCTCAAATTCAATCGGCTATTGCTAATAAAGGTCCTATAATTCAGTCAGATAACATGAAACTAGATCAGGCTCAAGTAATCGGGACAAATAACATAATTGTCGTTGGAGACTTTTCTCCATTTAGGATAGTTGGCGGACACATATCTGCTAATCTACCTAAGGGGAACAACATTCAGATTGTAGTTGGAGAAATAAGCACAACAGGGGTATTATCCAAAGCAGTACCATTACCGTTAGTTAAAGCTAGGGATCTGACCATACATGATACACTATACACTACTAGCCTAGGTAATATCATACAAGGAAGAGATATAGTTAATGGAAATACGGTAACAATTAACTCCCCAAATATTATCATGTTATATAATGTTGGAAAATTAGTAACAACCTCAGGCTCCAATAGCGTCGCATATACCGCCATAATTGCCTAAGTCTCTTATTCTTATTTTATGGATAAGAAGTATGGTGAAAAATGAGGAACACCTGGACTAATCAAAGACTTTTAGTTTTAATACATGTGATATGCACTTGAGAGAGGATTCAGCTCTTCTTATGCTTTCACCGTACCGTATCTTTCTGCATTTTATCATCTGATGGCTTTCGAAGATATTTACTGAATATGCAATAAAGGTATCTACGTGTATGGAACATAAAGAACAAATTTTGCGCCCCGATTAGGATTTTATTATAAGATTAAAATATCATATAGCATAATGATTAATACATACATAGTTATCTAATCTTCTTGTAATATGCAAAAAGATAATGATAATAGCGGAAGAATAATAACTTCAGTAGAGGTTGTTGATGTACCACCCATAGAAACTGAAAGTTATGTAACAACGTCTACACCAAATGAATTAGCAGCAGGTGTAACACAACTTACTAACGAAGAAGTATACCAATTTTTTAAAGGCAGAAATTTGGCGTTCTTGTCTACTTTATCAAAAGATGGCTCTCCACACATCACTCCAGTTTGGGCAGAGATGGTCGACGATTTGATCTTAATAAATACCTTTGAAACTTCGGCAAAAAATAAACATATAACAGATGATAAAAGAATAGCCCTATCTGTTGTTGAACAGAACAATCCATTTAACATGGTGTCAATAAAAGGAAGAGTAATCGGGCAAACAACTGACGGTGCAGATGAGCATCTTAAAAGGCTTGCCAAAAGATATCTTGGAATCGGAAAATATTACTATCGAAAGCCAAATCATAAGCGAATTATAATCAAGATTCGCCCAGAAAAGATAATGGGCCTTTCAATCCATCCTGCATTTTATTTCCTTGCGTATTCCCCATGGACCAAATGAATACTTTTTCATCTTAGATGATTTCGCTGCTTCGCCTAAGATGAAAAATTAATGCTGTTACGCCTGGTAGATTTATAAAATTCATATAATCTGAGGTTTCAATGCAAATCTTGGGAAAAAATTGAAGGAAACTGATGGAAATAAAATTAAAAAATAAACATACGAAGAGTCGTCTTATATTGACTGGCTTTTTGTCTATTCCAAATCTCGATAGACCTAACCAAAAATTAGGTATATGTCTTATTTTTTATAACAGATTTAAGGGTACTATGAATATTAAACTATGTGATGATAACATTGTGCAACTAGTGCAAGAATATATGTAGTATTCTACGTCGTGTTCAAGTTTTGGTGAAAAAGAAAGAAAAGAGACCCATGCACTTTCGGATCTTAATAATTATGTATTTTGTTCGATCATCTTTAGTATAGACATGTCTAAACCTAAAACATCGAAATTTATTTATCCCATCAACATATATAAGTTACGATTGTCATTTGTGATAATTGTTACAGAAAAATGAAAAAAAAATTTATTGTATCGAGGATTGAAGCCTCGCAAGATGGAAGCCCTTACGTTTATGTTGGTTTTACTGATCCAAACTCTTCTAGTGAAGATAGGTTACAAAAACAACCTCAAAGTCCATTCGGTGCCAAAGCATTTGCTTTCACCTCGCCAGAAGATTTAATGAAAAATTTACCCAAAGCGATGTCAAATATACTAGGTGGAGGCGGATTGGGAGGCATGGGACTTTCTGAATCACCTACGTTCAAGCTGAGTATGAGAGAGTACGAAGACACCGGTCTAAGAGTAGGAGATGCTGTTACTATACAAATAGAGAAAGCCGAGACCTCAGGCATATGAAATTCCATTTTTGGATCTTTGAAGCTTAGTTAATTAATTAGGTGTAGTTTCATTTAGAAGTACTTTAAAGACATTTCCGTGATTATTAGAATTTGAAATAACGATTGTAACTGCAATTTTCGTTTAGACTCTCCTTGAGTACTGTGTTAATTGTATCCAAAACTTATTTCCAAGTCGTATCCACATTATCTTTAACTTCTGAAGATACAAAGGTTGAAAGTGTTGCCTAGTCAACCACCTCGAACCTATATTTTTCAATATTAAATTCTTAAGACATAAAATGGCTGGTAATGTGTGGGTTATTCACAATTAATGGACAAGAAAATAAAGAGAAAATTCTAATAAATAACCATAGATATATGTGATCATAGTAATTTGGACAAGAGATATTTAAATATTTGATATTCTCAATGTATAGCTTAATGAATAAAATGATAACCCGATCCACGGTGATAAAGGTTGTTGTGGCTCTTACGATAACGGTAATTATTGCACAAATTGAGACAGTTAGTATAAGCCAAGCCCAACAAATGAGCGCAGAAGAGAAGAAGAGTTTTTGCAACCCTAATAATCCACGCTTAAAATTTGTCAATTCAACAGAATCAAAGTTATGTGGCATTCCAGCTACACCATCACCATCACCATCGGCAAATACTACAAATCCTTCAAATTCGGTAAATCCACCGTTACCTAAACCAAACCCATAGCTATAGCGCCGCAACACAATTTTTTTTATGTAGTGATTATATTTTTAGGTAACATAATTTTCAACAATTGATTAATCAACAAAGTGGATAGAACCTAGAACCAATAGCCAAGCATGGCATTTTATATATTACATGACGACAGAAATTTTATGGCAAATCATTTCTTTTATAAGCATGATTTCGTATTTACTAGAATTTATAATTCCCAAATTTTAGTTAGATGTTTAATGTGCGATATTCATTTCTGTAACACATGTGGTAAAACTTGTACTTCAGAGTTGATTCAACTTCCATCAATAATATAATTAGAAAAGGAATGTCCACAATTGAGTTAGATATCAGTTCTAGAGTTTGCTTCTAATTCTCAACTTCTGTACTTCTAAATTCTGGCTAATATATATACGAGATATCGAATAGCAATCGGTATTATAATTAGAATAATGGCTATTCCTATACTTAACTTTCTATCTGCTACTATGGCAATAAAAATGACAACCAAAAAAATTATAAATGCGCTAAAAAATATACTAAATAATCGTTTAAACTTTATTGTCGTATTCTCAAATGATCTCATTGGTATTATAATTATTGCTACTTGGTGGATTTCTGTGCCTCCATTAGAATTTTCATGTTATAAAAATATCTAATCATTTTATGTCGACTAGAGTATATTGTAAACATTATGATTTATCCCAACCTATATGTTAATAGGTATGATATAACTTTAAATTACGTAAGATTTACACAAACATAATGTTTTGTCGTTCACGATCCACCATTTATAGCTGGTGGCAAGTCATTATTAGAACTAAATCTATATCAAGTTCTAGACTATTATAGATTGGGGCTTCTTGTGCATTATGAGAAGATACTTCAAAAAGAACATTGGCATCTTTAGATGAGATGCTATACTATCTAGAAGACACTGTGTTCGGTACTTTGACTCTGCTATCTGGAAAAATTACTATAGTACTGTAATGACAGATATTCTTCAGAAGTAACACTCTTGTTGTACTGATCAATAGCTAGTCTTATACATTTAACGCAATTGCGATAAGAAAGAACAGAACCTAGAATGCAAAAAATTAGAATTTTTGATGTTATAAAATAATCAATACAAGTAATGTATCTCATGATTGGTGGCGATAAATCATGTTGTAAGAATCCAATATAAATGTGCCAGTCATTGATCCCCTCGCATAGATGCCATAGTCTCATTCATTATCTCAGCAGAAGGCATTTAATAAGACTAGAACAAGACCATATTATGAGACTCGGAATAAAGGTTATCATTTTCCTAATACGTAGAAGATAATAAGATCTTGACTGTTGTGATGGAATCTATGCTTGGTAGCCGCCGGTACAAAAATGAAGATTCCTTGTTTAACCGGATGATCCTTGCCGTTTATTTCAATATACCCACTTCCTTTGATAACATAATATACTTCATCGACCGAATGCGGTTTTTGTGTATCATCCTCATTAGGATGCAGCAGTATGATACCAGCTTCTATTCCAGCAGTACTTATAAAGTCCCTGAAGTATCCGCCATGATCTTCTAGTTCATAAAGTAGATGGTCCAATTCATAAAGTTCTTGCACATGAACAGTGGGATGCAGACTAATTATATTTTTATCCTTTCCTGAAACTTAATTGTATGATGACAATAAAAGCAACTAATTACACATAAGTGATCAGGAATTTTGTAAAAACGTTAGAGATTGAAGTCTACTAATCTACTAATTTCTATTATTCGTATTCTAAATTTTGAGAAAAGGTAGAGAATGTAGGCTAAATATATAACAAAATCAAATGTCTATCGATTATTCTCAACTACAATTAATTTTTAATTCATCTAGGACAATTTCCTTCAATGTCTTTCTTTCACGTGTACTACTAAATCTCCCCTCAGTCTTTCAGGAAGTGTCCTAGGACCATCCTGATATCCAATTGCAATCATGACGTCTATTTCAAATTCCTTTGGAGTTTTTGAAAATTTCTTTGGCCATTTATACATTAAATCATTGTATACAATTACTTACCATTTTAATTACTGTTGCTTCGCTAACTATAATCCTCAACCTTCAATTCTCTTCTATTATTGTTAAGTTATAATGAATGATAAATTATAATCATTGATATACTTTTAAAATAAAAATAAACAATGACTCTAATATAGACTCCAGAAGAAATTAATAGATCAAGAATCGTACGGCAAAATGATAGTAGAAAAATGGCGAATTTATGTAAGTTAATTCGCTTCTAATTCTTTGATTCTCTCTGTTACTCCTTGAGTTTCCTTCTCCAGATCATTTTTGTATTCTTTTAGTAATGCTACACGTTCTTCCTTCGTAAGAAAACTTCTTACATTACGAGAACTTGATCCACAACAGCCATATGTCAATTATGTTCCACCCCCTCTCTTGTCTTTATGCATATCGGATATACGATATATTGTTAAGGGCATATTTATATATATCGGATACCCAATACATTATACAAGGCGTGTCAAGAAAAGATAATAGCGGCCATTGCTGTGACATGCGAGGGATGTTGGGATTTCTAATTCTTTTCCTGTTATCAAAAAAACCGATGCATGGACAAGAGATTGCTGAAGAGATTGCAAAAAGAAAAGGAGAAAAACCAAGTCCAGGCACAATCTATCCTGCATTGAAAAATCTTCGAGAAATGGGATTTATTGTTGAGGATAAAAGTGATGGTAAGATCATAGTCTATACTCTAACACAGACTGGAAAAAACGCACTCGTAATCGCAAAAAGGCGATTCGTAAAGACCTTTCTTGGAGTATTTCCTTAAGTTCAGAATACAAAAATAATTGAAACTTGATAATTATTTATTTGCATGTCTCTAAGTATCTTTTGACCTATGGAAACACATTTCAGTCACAATCGTTAAATGGCCTGATCTTGTCAAACAAAATATGCCTTAGAAGTGGCTGAATTCATAGAATATTTGATCCAAACAATAATTATGACTAATGACCACTCGATAGACTTGCCTTGTGGGAAAGTTATATTTAATACTCAACAGTAATAGAACACGATTAATAATATGCGTAAACAAGTTATTATTGTTCGCAAAGATTTGGGAATGAGCTGCGGTAAGATTGCAGCCCAAGTTGCGCATGCTGCAATTATGGCAATGGAAAGGACCGGCATATTTGATATGCAGGGAGTCACAGCGTGGAAACGTGATGATGGACAGATTAAGGTCATATTAAAAGTAAATAGTTATACCGAATTGAATGATTATTTTATAAATATAATTAATGCAAATTTGCCTGTAGTAAAGATTCATGATGCCGGACGAACTCAGTTAGAGCCAGATACTGTTACCTGTATTGGTATAGGGCCAATTTCATCAGAACGGATAGATCCAATTATAAAAGATCTCAAATTGTTATAATTTTCTCAGTATTAAACACTCATTTAGATATTATAAGGTTAATGTGTTATGAGGTTATCCAGATCCAGCTAGTTAATTGCGATTTATTTAATTAAGGGGGGTTCAATGGTATTTCTCATTTAGCTTTTCTAGTCTTTTTATATTATCTTTGTTTATTGCCTTAAGATGAAAAGGTTGCTTATAACTATTTGTTACTCCAGATAAGACCATGTCTATGATCCTGGACTCAATTATATTAAAAATCAGTCCAAGTTGTCTATTATTCAACAGCAAATGGCATTGAATTTATGTAACATTTTAGCATGCTCATTACATAGCCTCTTACTTTGTATTTGTGAATATATCAGTTCTTCTTGCCAGTGTGCATTATAAAGTCTGCAATTAATATCATTACAGAAAGGATTTCCTTCAGTTATAAAGAAAAATAATGCCTGAAGAGCATATCCAACCGCTGCAAAGTTTATTCTATAATCGCCATAATCAAGATATTTTTCTTTCTCACTAGATGATGAGTTGGAATTATTTTCGTCACCATCACCACCTATGTCGTTAGCCGCTACCTGCAGTTGCTTTATGTACCATTCCCTTGGTTTGGCAGGTGCTTCAATAATACCGGTTGTAGAAATAATTGAAGGACTGCCTCCTAGAATGGTTCTTGCATGATAGCGCCAGTCTTCTTCGCTAAAAGTACATACTAATCTATCTTCAAATACTATATGCACATGATCAGTATTCGACTCATCTTCATTGATCATTGTTTCAAATAATCTTTGCATCCTAAACCCATCGTATAATATCAATTCTTTATACTGTTTTTTGGTACTGCTATTACTACCACTAATACCATTAGGAATTAGATACATTGGAAAATTCTTCTCATAATCAACATTTTGATCTAGTTCTCCTTGAACTTTTACTCTAGGTTGTTCGTTGAAAGGTTTCTTGACATCAGATATAATGATGGACACTAACTGCTCTGCAAGTACATTATCTATATTAATCAAAAAATGAGGCCTTATGTCTATCTTAATGCCAGTGAAATATTTTTGTAGTCTTCTCACTATAAAGTTAAGGTCTAATGTGTCTGCCTCATTGCAGTAAACATGAACATTTCTAAATTTTAACATTGTTTGCAATCTATTCAGTACATGATGATATATTTGATGTCTGGCTGCAGACGCCAGAGATATACGATTGTATTGTTAGTAAGGTTCAATCCATACTGATTGAATGTGAACTGAATACTTGGATCGGTGGCAACTTAGCCAGCATCACCTCCAGCTAGCGTTGTTATTGTGGATGTCGAATTCGAAGTTGTGAAGTCTAGGTGCTATCTGTAGAGCCATATTGTGATCATTGTAAAACATGTCATATATGGGGGCCACTGTAGGCGGGGATCACAAGGAAGTCCAGTGACATCGCGTAAGTAGTCAGGTTGGGCGAATGGCTTGCCTTTGGCAGCATCCCGCCACACGATCTGTTCGGTGTAGATGAACGCTGTAAAGGCAGCAAAGCAACTGTCTAATCGTACTGAATCATATTCGTCAGAGTTGGACCTGTCACAAATTGACTCGTCGTTCAGATTGTCGGCACAAAGACTATTCTAAAACTTAGACATAATGAACCTGTACTAAGAATTGGAGGATGGAAGATTTGTGTACACTATTGCATCTGTCTCATTATATAATCTGCCACTATATGGCTATTGCAGTAGAAAAACTTGATTATATGAGAAGAACTACAAACTCGGATCTCTGGCCTATCGTGGGTAAATGTCCTCTTGATAGTGGGGATAATTTGTAACGGATCGCGGCAGTACTCTCAGTATCTTTATGAGCTCAGTTGATTATCTTATTGTTGTTAAGCGATTTATATTTTTAGTATTTAATGCATTCTCAACTTGTCGATTTAGATATTAGTCAAAAATTAAAAATTTAATACATAATTATAACAAAACTATAGATGTATTTGCATATCATATTCGCTATTATCCGATCAACACCTCACATTGGTTGTGCACTCTGGTTTGATTGCCCGCTACGTTTCCACCTTACTCTCACTAAAGAGATTTTTATTGCAAGATATATACCAAACCCTGTGAGTATCCAAAGAATCGTTGCCGCTACTACATTATGCTCGAGTAAGTATATAATCGCAAAAACGAGTGTCACACCTGCATACGAAAATACTATAATTGGCAAGTACTTTGTAACTTTCTCGGCAATTTCGATAAGTTGTACTGTTAGCTTCACGCGATCTGAAGTAGAATTAACCATAGTTATTTACTATCATAACTATAATGGTTAAAAATGATATTAAGGTTATCGGAACTCCTTAATTTACTCCAAAATACTAACGTAGTCACATTCAGACTAAGCCTCTCGGAGCCTGTTTTCTTCTACCAATGAGTCTAGCTTATTTCCAATTTTGAATTTTAGCAAATTTATATTGTACGATGAATTTTCCTACATTACGTCCTGTACGTAGAGTTATTAATCCTTTAAAATACATATTAGATATCATCTAACACTATCATTTGAGATCCAAATTGGCGCTTTCGATCATCTGTAATCTCTGATAATATACCCTTAAAAGTCTATAGAATGGTAATATTAATTAATTTGGATTAAGTGGAAATTAAATGAATAAATAGTACTATCTGTCCTTTAAACAAGAGGTACAAGTAACTATGATTATCTTTTCGTTACTGTTTCGATAATCAATCTGAAGCAATGTCTCACGTAGAATCGATTGCCTAAACCCTTTAGAAGACAATAATCTTCTTGACGCTTGTTGGTCATACCGACAAGCGAATCTTTGTCGCGTCGGACATCAACCCATAACGTGACCCAACAACAAATAGGGTAAGCAGCTGCCATTTGATAGTAACGCAGTCCAAATTAGACGAGTTCTTTATTGTACTATCTTCATGCAGCTGAACTCAATATTGGATTACTCTGTTTGTGAGGTTGATTTCCTTCTGCCTCATATCAATTTTGAGTTGAACCTTTGCTTTTATACAGCTTCCTGTCAGTGGTAACAACCCACTTTTGTGTTAGTTAAGGATTATTACGAGTCTATGTACCCATTTAGATATGGAGTCCTACCCACACTGACTGCTATGGCTGGTTCGTTTAATTCCATTCTTTACGTAAACCAATCAGATAACGGTGGCCCCAGAATGGTAATAACACTATACGATCGAGACTGGTCGTCGTACATATTTGTTATGAATAATATCAGTACACTGTCAAGACAAAGAATGAGAAGTAAAGACGTGTACGTCTAACATTAAGATGATTAGAATCCTGTCGGGAAAAGAATGACTGCCGGATTCAAAACCCTGATTATCAAATCTTTGTGGCACCAGCCTTATCCTGAATGGGAAGCCTGTTATGCCATTAACTTACAACAAATAAGTATTACTGTGAACATTGTTTAGACCTCTACGATCAATTGTATTGCCATATAATAAGAATAAGACAGCAGTAAGTTAATGAGATGTGATACTAACGATGTCAACCTTAAGTGTAATAATCACTAGCGATAAGAGTGAGATTTTATCAAGTCCAAAAGTTCGACGACTACCTATTGCTATTTGCCAACCCTGGATTTCTGTCCAGATAATCAGCTATCTCGTCGAATGTCGCACCAGAATCATTCAACTCTATTAGTAATTCTTTACTAAGACCGGCCTGTCTCAATGCGACCAATGCAGCATATAATTTTCTTTCTGCGTTAGTGATACATTTGCCATCCCAACCATAATAAGACATGATAACACCCATAGCACATCTTCCACCAAGTCCATCTGTATATTGCCTTCTGATCTGTGTAAACTGTTTTCCATACGACCGTAATATTTGAGAAACAGATGATCCTTGGTTCGGCTGTTGACTGATTGTACTAATATCGGGTTCATGGGTATGTTGCTCGATATTCTGTATCAACTGCTTTTTATATGTCCGTAATATTTGAGAAACAGATGATTCTTGCTTTAATAGTTGTTGCTGAGCCATAGATTGCCAATAAATAATCACAAACAAACTATTTAGGAGCTACGTTTACTAAATTTCTATGGAAATGGTGTGGACTCATTTTATACATTTGCAGGAATCTAGGGTTCAGTGGGATGTAATACACTATGTATGTAAGCTATTATCGCTCAGTTATGTCACCTAATTATTAGTCGTCATAATCAGATAGGTAGAATTCACTCATAAGAATATCACCTAGCCAAGTTCTCGCCAGGCATTACATTAGACCAGGAATCACTTGAGGAATACATTATTCCAATGACGCACGATGATGTCCTTTTAATTCATCTGATAAACTCTGAAATGATCTAGTCAGGTCCTTAAAGGCAATAATCAGCTCTTTTAAATTTTGATCCGACTCAGTATCCTTTTTATTTTTAACATAGACTGCCAAATTCGTTGTATTATTAATAATATTAGTTTCGTTGACCTGTATGGAGACAGCTCTGATCCTATCTCCAGCATTTTGCACTCTTTCAAATACAGTACGCATCAATTCGATATTGTTAGCCATTTGAGGCTCTTCTATAAAATCGGTAATTTCTTGTACTATTGACGCAATTTCTTTGATCTTATGCAGGGATTTTATCATCCCCGGTGATCCAAACTCAGTGATAAGTCTCACGCTATCAGAAGATATTTCTTTAATGTCACTAAGCCTCATAGTGTTAGATAATAGTGATACCTGGGAATAATTAAAGTTATTTTACGGCTTAGAACATATCAATTAATTATTTTGCTCTATCTTTATATTGGGCCTACCTTTTGCATTCAGGATTTTACTAGTTTCTCACTATAGCCTTATAATTTATGTAAACTTGTTGATAAGTTTAATATTAAGGGTTATAGGATGATGAGCTAGATTACACGCGACGAGGATATAATCTGGTACTTGCCGGTACTGCGATTCTTATTGTGAGAACTATTTTAATGGAAATGACATTTATTATATTAAAACAACAGAACTATCACCTCATATTTATTTTTGCCCAACACATCAAAATATAATTTTTGTTATTCAATGCAGTAGCATCATTAAGATAAATATCCAAAGCCGATATTGAAGCAACTAATAGTATTGTTATATCATGCTAGGCTGATAAGAGCCGCGCATATATTACTTAATATAGTAACATAGTCGCATACAAGTAATGATAGAAGACATTTTAACAGATAGTATTATTGCTGAGTTAGATGTTGTAATTAGACATCTAGAAGTTATGTCGCTTAAAAAAAATTCTTGAAATAGATAAATATGTAAATATTGTCATATTTAATATAACCAGGGGATCAATTGAATTGTGTTTAGAATGATGTTCAATGTTAGTCAATTTTCTACCATTTATTGGTGAACAAAGAACTTCCAAAAAAAAGTAGTTGTATTTTCAAGATCCCGAAGATCACTCAGAATAAACATAGAATTATGAGACATTATGGAAAAGACCGTGATATTTGCAGGAAGAGAACTACCTACCATCACGTATAAACGGAAGCAGTAATTGATAAAGTGAATAGTCTATCAGAGTTGCTCAATTAAACATGACTAAAATAACCTCCAGGAAATTTGCAAGTTGTTATATAGGATGTTGCCATATGTTATAATCCATGCCTATACCAGTGACGAAAGCATGTTATAGTATAGATAGAGATAATCTATCTTCTGAAATTCAAGCTTCAAATTATTCTGAAGATGGAATGGTGATAAATCTCTTCTCTAGGCATAATACTTTAGAAGAGTATATGCAGCTTTTGAATTCATCCAAAAATAAGAACTTGGCATCCCGATGCACTGAGGTTGGATAACTAGCCTGACCAGCTATGTTCTTTATTTATTTATTTATGCAGCATAAAATTTCCTTTGGATATGGGTCCGAATAATTATTAATTAATTCTATAGCGAGCCTAAATTCTAGATCTACGTCTGCTCTGTTCACGATAATCCTTAAGTTTCTTCTGCTCAGATACAATATTTGAATCTATTTTTCTATGATCTAATAATACTATGGCTCATCCCTACTGAACTGCCTTATTTCTTGATTGTGTTCATTATCACAGAATGATGCCCATTAACCAGTGTTAGGATTTCTTCCTAGCCCATCAAAGATTTTTGTATATTGTCTCAATATATTGCAATAGTTCTACCAAAACGCAATATTACTACTCTAGTATGAATTTATCAATTATACTTCTGAATCGTTTGGCATTCCAGTAACATATAAACCTGAGTGTGCCTCCTTTTCTAAATGGTGTAATCTATCCATGTTTGTATCAAATCGTACCCCGCATACAAAGCATTGAAAATCAGAAGGTATTTTTGGATAATCTTGTGGTACACTTCGTTTCGTATTCGGGCTGTTATCATTACATCCATTTTCATATTCATCTGAAAAATAATGTCTCATTCCTATACGCCCTATCATTTGGTGTACAAGTTGACGAATTTTCATTTGCTTTACAATAAATAATAGGAATTGGTATTATAAAAATATATATTGTTAGATGAAATCTTCAATAACATGTTCGTTTTGTAAATATTACAAAATTATTATATAATTAGTAACCAAATAATATTAAAAACATAAAAATTTTGTGTGTGCATGATGTAAGCTACAGGTTTAATCTTTATAGAAATATTGAATTATCAGCTTTTCAAAATTTTCCGTAAGCTATTGGAGGCTGGCGTACGCGTTACTGCAGTCCGATATCATGGTACCATCCACGACTTTGGAATGTTGAATGCGATTACTGAACGATCCGGCGCCGAGGGGAGCAATCGAACAAACTTCCAATACGCTAAAAATGGTATTGTCAAATTAAGACGAGACTTGGAAATGATTAGATAATAACAGCAAAAGTATACGGAGATTGCTGTACAAAATCATTTACTGCACGTCGATGTCAACTTTTTAATTGTCGTTCATTTGCAGTAAAATAGTACTAGTCTATCTAATTAAATTACTCTTTCTGTTTCACTTTTAAATTAGGTAAAGGTGTTTTTGATTTTGATTTCCATGTTCCTCTATACGTTTTCAAATATGTGTATTGGTTTAGCGAAAGTTGCCTCAAATAATCAAAACATCGCAAATGAGATTGAAAACTCGTACAGTAGGCACGATTGTATTACCATCGCCATAAGGGATTATAGACCAGAATGGCAAGCGCTTGGCCCACGATATTATCTGGAGGGGCAGACATGAAATCCCAGCGGACTTGTATTGGCAGGTTGCTGCGATATGTATAATAGAAATGCTGATGAGTTTGTATTATGCAAAGATTATTACTTGTTCACAGCACGAGAAGGGCGTTCCAATCAAAGAGGATATGCAGGAGTAAAAAATGAGCCAGAAATCACAAGATCTACATAACAGTAATAATAGAAGTAAGACTGAAAATCAAAAAGGTGTTCTAGGCATCCATCATGTTACTGCCATAGCTAGCAATCCTCAAAAGAATATCGATTTTTATACTCAAATATTAGGCCTTAGATTAGTCAAGTTAACAGTAAACTTTGACGATCCAACAACATACCATCTCTATTTTGGTGATGAGATAGGGCGCCCCGGTACAATCCTTACTTTTTTTCCATGGGCAGACGCACCCAAAGGACGCAGGGGAACCGGACAAGTGATCACTATATCATTCTTGATTCCTATAAATTCAATGAAATATTGGATAGATCGATTAAAGAACCAAAAAATTGAATTTCATGGTCCAATAAAACGTTTTGGCGAAAGTGAAGAAGTACTAACCTTGTCTGATCCGGACGGACTAGAATTGGAGCTTGTATCCCATAATTCAGCAGAGCATGCAACTCTTAGCGTATGGAAGGAAGGTCCTATTCCTATTGAATATGCTATTAGAGGTTTTTATTCTGTAACATTGTCTGAAGAAGGATATGAACGCACAGCCGGTGTTTTGACAGATGATTTGGGCTTTCGGCTCATCGGTCAAGATGGAAATCGCTTTCGTTACCAAGCAATAGAAAATAAAGATGGTGGTGATTATGGCGTGGTCTACCAAGGATCCAACATAGTTGATGTACTTTGCCTACCATATTCACAGCCCGGGTTTATGGGTATAGGAACAGTACATCATATAGCATGGCGTACGCCTACAGATGAACAACAACAGCTATTACGCAGTAAAATAATCAGAGCTGGATTGAATGCAACACCTATAATCGATCGTATTTATTTCCACTCAGTGTATTTTCGTGAGCCTGGCGGTATACTTTTTGAAATAGCTACAAATCCTCCTGGATTTACAATAGATGAAAAAGTAGACGAACTTGGAACACACTTGATGCTACCTAAATGGCTAGAATCTGTACGTAAAGATCTGGAGAATATCCTGCCCAGAGTAAATTTATCTAAGGAGAAACCAAAATGAGCGACAGTAATAATCCTCAGCTAGGATTCATTCATCGTTTTATATATCCTACAAATTCTAATGACCTGAAGGGAACACGGGATGGACAAAAAGCGAGGGAAAAAATATCTTCAACCACTTTTCTTTTACTCCATGGTACTGGGGGAAACGAAGAGGATTTAATTTCCCTTGCATACGAGTTAGACCAGTCAGCAGCAATATTGAGTCCTAGGGGGAAGGTGTTAGAAAATGGTGTTGCGCCTCGCTTCTTTCGTAGACTAACCGAAGGCGTTTTCGATGTAGAGGATTTAAAATTTCGTACCAATGAATTAGCAAACTTTGTAAAAAATGCTTCTAATACATATGGTTTTGATATGGATCACTTGATTGCTGTAGGTTATTCTAATGGCGCCAACATAGCATCTAGTATGCTACTACTTCGCCCAGAAGTCCTTTCTGCTGCTATCCTATTTCGTGCCATGGTTCCACTTTTACCACAGGTACTGCCAGATCTTACCAACAAGCATATTTTTATGTCCTCTGGATTACACGATCCAATTATTCCAAAACAAGAGACTGAGCGCCTTATAGGTCTATTTAAAAAAGCTGGTGCAAAAGTGTCTTTGCACTGGCAAAATAGTGGCCATGAATTAAGAATGAATGAGATCAATACAGCAAGAGAGTGGTTATCTAACCTTGCTTTTTTGTAATTAGATAATGTACAGCAGCTGTACACCAAGGCTGCAACTGTACTTTGAACATCTATAAGAGCGATTGTCATCCTCTATGAATGCATAATGGATAATCATGTAGCTAATCACTAGCATTTCAGAGCAATAATAAGTCTGTTCTATAGCGGTTTAATATTGACTTCACTGCATTTAGTTAAAATTAAAAAATATCTATAAGAAGGTAACTAAGTTAAGTGTATTAGTATCGGTTGTATTGTTATTTTTTCCATAGATGTAGTCATACTCGATCCTGCCACGCCTGTTTGTATGATTGGGGTAACGAATATTCCTATCTTAGAGAATCCAATAGCGTCGTAATAGCACTTAATCCAAATGACTTGATAACAATTTTTAGTCTTTACTATCATTTGCTTATATGTCAGTCATTTGATTATTCATAACTCTAAAGAAGTCAAGGAAATTCTGCAAATAGAATGTGGAAAAGAAAAAGGAGTTGAGGTTTAACCTGCCCACTTTGAGATATGTAGAACTTACTGAAAGCCAACTATATCAGAAGTTTCATCATTATACTGATATAACAAGTAGCATTTCATAACACACTTATTTTTGTAATAGCTTAAAGACATGGTTCCCGTTACCAGTTCTAAAGTAATGCGTTATCCACAGGGACGCAAGTGGTTCTAGAAGCCTAGCTTCCTCGATTCCCCCTATATCTATTGTTTCCCAACCAAATTGTATGAGGATATTATCTGTGACCGTTTTTTTAGCCTGGTCATCATTTCCGCAAATAAACATGGTAGGCGGGCCACCAGGAAAATCTGGATGTATAAAGTGCGGGTTTCCAACAATATTGAATGCCTTTACAACTTTTGACTCTGATAACATGCGTTGAACCGTCTCGCCAGCAGAGTCTGTATGACCTATTGCTAGCCTCGGTGGCATTCCTTTTGAAAAGTCCAAGGGGTTGGTGACATCGATCACAATTTTGCCGGCAAAATTCTTAGGATTAGCCATCTTTATCGCTTCAGCTGTTCCATCCCACGAAGTTGCGAGTACATTCAGCTCGCCGAATGACGCTGTTTCAGCAAATGTTCCAGATGATGCTCTTTCCATATCATGTTTGTCTGCCCACTCGATTACTTTCTTTTGATTTGGATCTCGCGATCCAATTTTAACTGTGTGTCCCAATTCAATAAAGCCATCAGCTAATCTCCTTCCAACATCCCCAGATCCTATTATTCCAATTTTCATAGTAAATCTTCTCTATTCATGGATTCATAATTATTATTATTGTTATGCAATCAAAATAAAGTAGTTGACCTTCGAGGGTGCTGGTAAGAGGGCTATTGTTAACTAAGGATGAAATACAGCATATGTAACATCGGCCCATCCCTACAGTCACTTCTATACCTTCTGCATAGTACCGAATATAACTTATTTAATTAATGAAACTAAAAAATACAGTGGTCTAACAAAGCAAATTGGTGTTAACTAGATAGGCCACAAAGGACAAATCTAGTTTTAGCTTCATATCCATCAAGACATACTCGTACAGTAATGTATATTCATGTCTCATTTACACCTGATGCTTGAGCTTAGGCAAATTTTATTCAAACAGGTTCTGGCCTAGAGATAGTTGAACAGCAGTTTGATATGTATGTGTTTGCGAGCGCATGGTCGGAGAATGTGCAGCTAAATAGCGGACTGCCGCCAATATAAAGTGATACTCCTTTATTTTGTGTTTGTTTTTAGAAGAAGATAATGATCCACTTATGGTAGAGCATTGTTTAAGTGCAGCCTCAGTCATTTGAATCAAATGAAAGTTACGATCCTCTCGTAACAATAATGTTCCAATCAAATTCATAAAAAAATTGCTGTTACCTGTAGAGTTATGACCGTAATGGTCGGCAACTAACTGTGCTACTGCATCTACTTGCTGTTGTTTATCTAGTAGCGTTGATAGCTTTTCTTCAACTGCAGTTTGTTTCTCCTTATTATTGAGAGTACTAGAAGTATTATTCAGTTTAGGTATGGGAGCTGGCGGTATGTTGAGAAATCTATTTAGGTATATCCGCATTGCGGCATCAAACACGCCTCGTGTTAGTTCATGTAGTTGAATATTAACAGGATATTGAGATTGAATTTTACTACTCTTAGATGCAGATGCAGATGCAGAAACACGTCTCATACATTGATGTGCAGCATTGGCAAACGTAAAGGTATGAAGAGCAGCATCCCAATCTGTGAATTCATTGCGTGTGTTAAAGTGATCTATTCTCAGAGCAGCTGCATATGCCACTATCTCTGCCAGCTCCTCTCCGGACACTCCGTGTCTCAATGCATCAAGTAGAACATTAACTATTAACTTAGGATCATCTCCTAGGAGGGTATCAATTAGGTCAATTTCAATTCTATTTTCTCTCCCCTTGTTTGTATGTTCTATCCTATCTCTTATTGCTCTCCCTTCTTCTAGGATATTTGGAAGTTCTTTGAATGAGTTCTCAAGTATAGCAACTAAATCTATAGGATAACGCCATAAGCTAGACTCTTCCATCCGCTCTGCATCGGCATATCCTGAGACAAGGCTACTTAATACTGAGACAACTAATTCTTTATCATTCCAACCAATGATATCTAGCGCTTCTAATGCTTTGTTAGTAAAATCCAAAGTATGTCCACCGCCTATAAATCTGTGATCTGTAGCTGCTGCAAAAAGTATATCAGCCAGTTGCACTGCATTTGCTTCTGCATGTATGGCTGTTACTAGACATCGTTCTGCAGCTGTTGCATTTCTTGATTCTATAAACTGACGAAACCATCTCTTAAGAGTCGATAGGTCAGGCCAAGGTTTGGGTAAAGGAGCAACTGTGAATCTAGGCGACATAGAAGCACAATCCTGAGACACTGCAGAAAGACCATGAAAGAGAGCATGCAGTTTATCATTTTTGTGTAGATATAGTTTAGCAATATTTATCATACAAGTATGGATTGTTAATCCAACTCCCCATCCAGACTGTTTGTACTTTGTTCCGAATTCAAGGCCTTTTCTAAAGGAGTAGTTGAAACCATCATAGACGGCTTTATTATCTCTTATTGAAGATTTAGAGAAATTCCGGTATGATAGAGGCAAGGATAATCCAATTATTGCCTTTGCTATTATTAATGAAATATTTCTTTTTAGACCCATATCTAGCATTATTTCATTATTGGAGGTTGTGGTAGACATAGCAGCTGTTCTGGTAGACGATTTATCTTCGATTGGGCCTAGTATACCTATCCAGATCTCGCTATTATTTCGAATTTGTATTGGGTACGATTCTACATCACCAGCCCACTGATCAAATGTTCCTCCATTATGAAGATCAAATCGTGCATGATGCCAGTGACACGTGAGGATACCGTCCTTAAGAGTGCCTTGACTAAGAGGAAAGCCCATATGAGGGCATCTATTGTCTAGAGCATAAACCTCGGAATTGTACGAAAAAAGTGCAATGGGATGTTTCTTGATTGATAATGAGAGACACTTACCTTCGGCTTCTATGTCTTTAACATCAGCTGCATATACAAAATGATAACCATGGTTGGACATTGTCTAAATTAGATCATATGTTTTTACCATAATTATTCTTATAAAGTTACAAAGTAAAATCTAAAAAAAGCTTCTGTATAGGTCATTCAGGCTCTGTTGGATTAAGTACTGTGTACACCGCTCCCTCCAGGGGTAACCTGATTTCTGTATTGTAAGCAGTGAGTGAGTATGACCAAGCCTTTGTGATGATATTCTTGCTCTTACGATGATCAAATTTATTTCAAGAATCTTCGAAATATAAAATAGGCTTTGAAGTCCTATCATTTTGATGAAAGCAAAAGCATATTGTCAATATAAAAAGAAAAAGATGTGAGGGAATTGGATATACTCATTTATCTAAAGGGGTGTGCGAATGTATAGACTTTCTGATTTGATTAGTCAGTAATCTAATTAAACCATTAGCTGAGGTACTAAAATCAATTACCAAACTCGTACGAAAGCAGTATCAAAATATTGGTCTACCAGCAGACCATTGATTGTGTCTCAACAATATCTAAACTAAATACATTTGCAATAGCGGCCATAGTTAAAACATAATGTGAGATGTGAACAGTTTTGCCGATCACAATCTCAAGTCTCATCTATTCTGGTCTACCATTCATCAAATCGTGTCAGTCTACCTAAACAGCATATGATGATGGAAATCTAATTATCAATTAATTCATCCATAAGAAGCCAATGGTGAAATCGTTTATGCTAGAGTAATACCGATAATAAGTATCAGATGAGGTACTGAAACACTTTAACACTATCAGTAAAGTATCTTAACGGTCTACCTACAAAACGAGGATCAAATAGAATTCTGTAAAAACTTGTGGCTTTGATTTTGGTAGACATACTATGACTGCTACATTAGACAATTAATATAAAGATAATAATCACCTCCTAGATTGCCGGCAAAATACAGTACTTTCTACTAAAGTACTGGTAGACCTCCACAATAGATTCAATTTACTAGCTGAATAACTCTTTTGAAAGCAGATTATCTGAAAGTTTCACTTCATTTGCCCTTTTGCGCGATATAACAGAACAATTACTAAGCGGGTATCATGATGGTTTGGTAAGTTATGAAAAACTGCAGTCATTAAGCAATACAAGAATCCAAGAACATAATTAGAATTATGAAATCCAACCGCCGCTTTTTTCTAGTCCTGTTATCCATAGACAGAAAGAGAAAAACAATCCAAGTAAAACTTGCCCTTCATGCTTTGTATCCTATTAGCAAAGCCATTTCAAGCCACTTCCAATAACAATCTACTTCCACAAATCCAATGTCTTTCAACCAACCTAACTGTATCTCCATTGGTAATAGTCTATTAGCTCTATCTTCCTTTTCTGGACTGTACCCGATCGCCTTGAGAAAGCGAACATGCAGTTCAACAGAGGGCGATGCAACATGTTCTAAATTACAAAACACTCCTGTTGGATTAATGATATCATAAATTTCTTCGTAGAGTTCGCGCTTGCGTTCATGTTTAAGATGGTGTATGGCAAAGCTTGATACAACAGCATCAAAATAACCTAAATCAGGTAGAGGTTGACTTAGATCGTGTTCTGTAATCTTGACACTAGAATCTTTGGCAAAATGTTCTCTTGCAGATTTAAGCATTGTTGGAGATACGTCTAGAGCTACTGCTTCCTCTATATCTGATCGATTCGCCTTTATCAGCCTGATTAATCTTCCATCTCCAGTACCTAAATCCAAAATTCGTTTAGTACTTTCAGGCAAATGATCTATCAAGACGGATTCCCCCTCTGACCTATGTGGAAGATTATCGGCTACATTTAGATACGCCAGGGCATTCTGTGGACTAGACCATTCTTTTGCGGAACGACTCATGATAGAAAGTCTTAATAGAGGTAAAAAAGCATTATGGGGTCCTAATACATAAGTCCGGTATCAAAAAACCTATACCTAATACTACAAAAATCGATAGTGTGTATCTGACTGGAAAAATTATAATAACGATAACATTATTTTATATGACAATATGTTATTGAAAATCAAAACGTAACATATCATAATAATTCTAATTTTATCTAATATTATTAAATACAGTCATGATTTGTATGTTATCATCGTACATATTAGCAGTACATCAGATATAACAATCAAAAATGTTAATGCAGAGGAGGGTTATTTCAGGAATCATTCTAATATCACATGGACACAACAAGACTTGAGCTATATGTTTACTGTTTCATAGGATATAAACCAAGACATAAAAGAACAGCCTTTCATAACGCATTCCATAAAAACTTCCGATATTTTTTTAATTTAATAAATTTATTAGATCCCAATGCTGTTGAATTTATGATATAATTTCGATTTTTACTCAGGTCACCTTATGCAGATTTCAATTCGTTATTGCTGATGATTGACACACGCAAGACACCATTCGGTTTCTATCGGAGGATGTGCTGATTGTGCGGTACCTCTTGCGCTAGTACCAGTATCGACTGTATCTTGATCGGAAAGAACTCTTATAAGGTATTTTGAATCATTTCCACATTTATCACATTTCATATTCATCATGATATGGCCGATTTTGTTTAAAAGAATTGTATGTATAATGCGTTAAGAATAAACCCATTAGACGTAAGACCTATAATCACTCGCTATTTTATAAAGAATAAATGTATGAAATATAGACACGTTAGTTCGTATGCTGTGTTGTTAATATCAATAAAATATTCTAGATTCAACTATAATGATGTCAGTTTAGGACTCTTCTATGACACGGGATTAAATAACGCGGTTTCATTTTTGAAACTATCTTCCTTATTGTCGTAACAGCTTTTATAGTCTTGAATCCATGTTTGTTTTATATTCTCGATCAGGTTCTCCAGCTCATAATCGTCATTTAGATCGTTCATTTTCTTTACGCTAATACCAAGTGACTCAAGCTCATTTACTGTACCTACAATAATGACTCGCCCCCTTGTATCCATACTAATGAGGTTATCTTAATGATAAAGTAGATATTGAATATGCATTTTCATACAGGTTAGAGAAATATACGTGATTGTCCGATTTGTTTATGAGGATAAGTATTACACTACAGTACTTAAAACTATATAATGACTTAATATCCACTTCATATCCACTACATACCCTTAGTTTCAATTGATCTAATGCTTGTCTCAAGTTAATTGACTGTTAAACCTACAGCAGGCAGATTTGTGCATCATATTCTTAATTATATCAGTTAAAACAATCCAAACGATCGCAAATCGAATCCTGCGTCCTAGAGGATAGTGATTGCCAATCTATGACATATCACTGTATTCAGTCGATCGCATGAAGCTTCGAACAGCAATTCTCTATATACATTCTGCCTAATTCAGGCTGCTCGGCCGGACAATATATATCACCATTGCGACTGAACTATTCCTGCTCGCAAGAAGACATATCAGCCGACATATTTCATTTCATTTCATTTCATTTCATTTCATTTCATTTCATCGAATGGTCTGCGACTACCAATTTTTCATAAATGATGTTGCGTAATCGACATACTCATAAATGATCCCGACCATTACCAATATAGTTCTGGCCGACGGACAATTCCGACTGTAATCAGACTTCATTATTTTATTATTGGCGTAATGTTTACATCCATCAGCTGGCATTACCTATTCTAACAGACTTTAAATTAATGATTTATCTTTACTTATGAAAACAGGCTATTGTCCACGGTATATCCAGCCAGCAGTTTATAACAATATTGCAAAAACTAAGACGACATGATACTTACTGGCTGAGTCTAACTGAAGATATTGCATCAGCAGTAGATGCTAATACTAATCAGACATAGACAGATCCAGATCAGTATCGGCTAAGGCATTACCACGTTTCTTTTTACAGCTGAAAAGGACACATGTACCCACAATTGACGCTGCGACTGCCAATGCTATTATTAATCCTAATTTTCTCACAAAGAATATAGACATATGATCTAATTGAGGTTCTAATTTTACCGATCTCAGATAAAACATACTAAAGTTACTAAAGTAGTAATAGTTTAGAAAAGATTACCGTTTCACTTCTGAATTTATCCATAATACTAAATAAATTCGAATTAGGCTCAATATTCAAGATATATGCCTTTAATTACACAGAATATTAAATATTTGTGTCACTAATGCTATGAAGACTGACTTTATCTGCCAAGTATTTGCTAGCGTTTAAGTACGATGACCGTGTATACAAAATCAATAATGCTCTTATCCAGTAGATTGTATATCATGGAAATGGTGGGATAGTTGATTAATAATTCCCCACAAAGACTACATTAAAGATTCAGCAGAACTCGATACTGTTAATAATTTCCATCGAGATTCAAATATAGTAGATAATAATGGTATTAGCAGCAATAATAATAATAACAATGAAAAGACTAAATTAGTTTATGGTATAAAAGAGGCAACCAAAGCAATTTTAGACTTTGTATCTAACGCGGACACCGCAGTGGACGCTTGTCTAGACCCTACTGGACCGTCTGTTATGATGGGTGTTGACGCAATAAAAAATGAGAGACTAAAAGCCAATAGAAGAGGAGTTAATTTTAGATATATTACTGAGGTAACTAAGGATAATATCTCTTATTGTAAAGAATTATCTGAATTTGCAGAGGTTCGTCATCTAAATGGAGTTAAAGGTAATTTTGAAATAAGTAGAATTAGAATAAAAGGAGAATGGAAAGGAGAATACATAGCAACTGCAACCTTGCAAGAAGCAGAGCCTGTTACCCAACTTATATACAGCAACGTTAAGGAGATTGTAGAACAGGAACAGTTTGTATTTGATACTCTGTGGGATAAAGCAATTCCATTTCTGGTTAGAATAAAAGAAATCGAAGAAGGTATAAAGCCAGAAGTTATAGAGATTATAGCTGATCCTAAAGAAGCGCTAGAAACAGAGTATAGGCTTTTGAAGTCAGCAAAGCAAGAAGTTCAAATAATCTTTTCTACGATTAATACTTTTCTCTTACAGGAAAGACAATTAGGTATTACCAAGGTACTATCTAACCTGTCAAAACAGGGAGTAAGAACTAGAATTTTAACTCCTATGGATATTGATGTTAAAGAATTAACGTCTAATCTAAAAAAACAATATGAACAAGAGCTATACCAGAAAAAGCAAGTAAACAAAAATAATAATAATAATAACGCTGATATATTTTCTGCTATAGATATACAGGAAATTGCACCAAGTTCCTCAATTAACGCCAAAATAATAATTGTAGATAAACAAGATTCATTGGCAATGGAGATAAAAGATGGCACAAGAGATGATTTGTATAACACAATAGGCTTAACTACCTACTCAAATAGCAAATCAACTATAGCATCTTACTGTGCTATAGTTGAAAATCTTTATGAGCAAAATCAATTATACATGCAACTCAGAGACGCTTATCAAAGAGTTGAGAATACAAATTCAATGCAACGGGAGTTTATCAACGTAGCAGCACATGAATTAAGAACACCTATTCAGTCTGTTCTAGGCTATACAGAATTGCTACTAGAAGACGAAATAGATGATAGAAAAAAACAGGCACTTGTAAGAATTCTTCATCAGTCTGAAAGACTTCGGAAATTAGCATCTGATATTTTGGATGTTGCAAGAATAGAAGGCAAGACATTCCGACTCACTATGAAACCATTAAACCTAAACTCTGCCATAGCCAATATTATAAAGGATTATGTAAACAGACTAGAGAATTATAAAGCTCATGAGATTACAGCAAAAAAATTATCAAACGTCAATGTAAGTAATGATGACAGGAGGAGTAAATATGGCAAGACAATGATTACAAAATTGTTATTCAAATCAAAACTAAAAGATGAAGAACACATTTTTATAGAGGCTGATAAAGAAAGGTTAACTCAAGTTATAGACAATATTCTTGATAATGCATTTAAGTTTACTGACGCTGAAGGAAGTGTCACAGTTACATTAGTGAAACAAGAAGCACATTCACCACCACGAAAACCACGACAACTAGGAGAACAGATAGAACAACGACAGCGAGACCTAGGACAACAAAAACAACAACAACAATATGCAAATATCATTATTAGAGATACTGGAACTGGAATAGATCCTCAAATATTGCCACGATTATTTTCAAAGTTTGCCACCAAGTCTCATAGAGGGACGGGATTAGGTTTACATATATCCAAAAATATTATAGAAGCACATGGTGGCAAAATATGGGCTGAGAACAATGGAAATGGCAAGGGAGCAACATTTACTATCGCTCTACCATTATTAAGCAAACAACCAAAAAGGTAAAGTGGGGACGGCAAAAGAAAGACTACAAAAAACTAGTATTCTCTAATGCGTAAAACCATAATGGTACTATAAGCAAAAAGATTTGTTCTCTCTGAACAAATACTGAATTCACATCTATAGAACAGTAGTTTTGGCTAACAAAGTCTTGTAAATATTAATTTACAATGCTTATTACTCATGCTAATCACATTTTAAACATCTGGCGATGAATGACTGAAATTAGCCATGGCAAGAAGAGTATTGATTGTAGATGATGAACTTGATATAGTGTATCTTGTCAAAGTAGGATTAGAACGCAAAGGGTTTGAAGTTGACAGTTATATAGATCCAATATTAGCACTGCATAATTTCAAAAGGGGAACATATCAGTTATTAATTTTAGACATTAAAATGCCTAAAGTGAATGGTCTAGACTTCCTAGACAAGATCAAAAAAGAAGATGATAAAATCAAAGTTTGTTTTTTCACAGCATCTGAAGAGTTTGCTTCTAATTATAAGAACGTATTCAAAAACTCTCAGGATAAATTTCTCTTAATATCAAAACCAATATCAATTCCTAAAATGACTAAACAAATAGAACAGTTTCTAAGATTATAACAATATGTATGTATATATGTAATGTATGTAGGAAATGCATTAAACAAAAGACCAAATTGAATAGCATACATAATAAATATCTAGAAGGTTACTGTACGCTAGCACCTGCAGTAGAGCTAAAGCTGACAATATAGTCATACAAGATGTGACAAAGACCTCAAGAAAAAGAGTTAGTTAGTCTAACAATAGAAAAGCAACAACCTAGATTACTCTACAGACCACAGAATAAGCAGTTCCGGCAAGGAGTAATGTTGAAGAACATGAATGAGAGAATGAAAGAACTTGCGGAGATTGCTGCTTTAACCATGTCCTCGGCCTATAACTTGTAATTTAGTTGTAGGCAAGTACATAGTACTGTTAGGGTAACATGTGGTCTAGCACTTCAATGACCTTCTGTCTCAATTTCATGGCAAGTAATAGTCTATTTGCCGCCACCAAATATCACATGTGTTCCCAACAGCAGAAATGGCAGGCTTATAATGGGGTACAAATGGAGATGACATTCCGATAGGATGTTCAGCAACAGACCTCATAAAAGGCAATGATAGAGTTGCTACTATTGCTGCCAAGCTTAGTAGTTCAGTATAACTAAAATTGCAGTCTTATCATCTTCGTCTTGATTTTTCTCTAGTATACGTTGATGGAAATAACTTAAAGTTTCACCTGCAACTATTCTATATGACTCTGATTAATACAGACCTTCTCTTCGTGAGGGCTAATGATTTCCAATTAATACTAGTCTATTTCTAGATGTTTTTGGTCTTAAAATTGACTTGCAAGATATCATGTGTGGCTACCCTTTACAAGGTAAAGTGTGAGAAAATCATTTCCTTTCCAGTTTGTGGATCCTTTTTTATTATCAAACTTTTCACCATCATAAATGAGAGCAAATCAATCCCTCCTCATCCTGAGTACTAACATGAATAATTTTATAGTCATGATTAAACAAGCCTGCTAAACTACTGACCAGTTTCTCAACTACAGGTCTATTTTCGATCTCACAAATACCAAGAATGTCAGGTCGAGTATTATTATTCATTTTGGAAATAAGTTTTTTAAAGTTCGCCGAGTATATCTTCAGTCCACCCCTCTAATTCATCTTTTATTCTTTGTAATTTGTCAGTTCTATTTGGAGATTTTTCTACATCAAACAAATTTTCAATATCTCACCATGCAATAAAATATTCTTTCATTTCATTTTACTACACTATGTATATTCAAGATTATTGCTTCTAATATTTTAGTATGAGTCATATATGATTAGTAAGCAAAATCTTTGCAGAGTTTTCACAAACAGGATAGATTGAAACAGGAAGCAAAATCAATAAAAGGACTAAATCCGATCAAACAAAAGGCCGATAATCAATGAAGTCCAACCGAATATGAATGAACCATAGTGACAAGAATTGGTAGAATATATCATCAATTTATCAAGCTGGAGGAAAAGGAGTAGAATATAATGTAAACATACGTGTAGTTAGGCAGAAGGCTTGAATATTAGTTAAACCTTAGATTTGGAGTCATGTCAACTATAAGTAAGTTATAGTGTTATGGCATTAAAATGTCTGAGCGAGATTATAAAATAGACTTTAATATTGAAGATTACTATGCAGCAATCAATTAAATTTATTAGGTTTAAAGAAATAGGCTTCACCGATAAGTTAGTATCCACAACCACTCATACAAATATAATACCGTACGCATGAAATATTCGAAATGTACAAGCTTCTTATTACTACATTAATCTTGGTAATACCCAATATTGTCTGTCTTTCGTCGAATATTTCATCACATGCTCAGCCCTCACAAGGCAATCACACCATAATAGTATCCGGTCATGATTTCAATAGTACGTTGTCTACTTCTGGAAAGTCCATGATAAAAATAAAACCAGATAAAGTTACACTCTCATTAGGTGTTGAGACTACTAATAAAACTGCTGACGCCGCATTAGTTTCCAATTCAAAGCTGATGAATAAAATACTTATTGCATTAAAAAAAGTAGGAGTCAAAGACAATGAGACAAATACGGTTTCATTCGACATTTCACCAAATTATAACTACTCACAATTAAACAGAGGTAATCTGATTGGATTTACAGCGAGAAACTCCATCATAATCGAAAGCTCTAATATTAATGCAACATCTAATTGGATCGATACTGCAATAACCTCAGGAGCCAATAACATTAACAGTATAGATTTCACAATTTCCGATAAAAAGCTAGAACAAATCAAGAATTCGTTAATCAAGCCTGCGATTGATAACGCCGTAGAGAAAGCTGATATTGCAGCCTCTGCACTAGGATTAAAAATAGTTGGAGTGAAATCCATTAAGCTTTTAGAATTTACAGCATCTCCATTACCGCAGCAAGAATTTGCCACAAAAGCTATGGATTCGAAGCCATCAACACCAATCATTGCAGGTGAACAGACGATATCACAAAATGTTGACATTATTTTTAATGTCGGTAAATAAAATCATTTTATTTTTTTACTTGGTATGACGTAGTATTATATATCTGTTCTCACTTTATTATACACATTATTCTTTTATCGATCGTTACAACATCTCTAATCATTAATCTGACCATTAAATAGCAGGAAATGTTTTGCAGTTCTTGTCCAAG
>Ga0207663_10000128_pt1 | contig 36056 bp, 66 predicted proteins | sample LARL53metaG_FD_184346 | JGI IMG/M metagenome (GOLD analysis project Ga0207663, IMG submission 184346) | Corn, switchgrass and miscanthus rhizosphere microbial communities from Kellogg Biological Station, Michigan, USA - LAR L5-3 metaG... | ecosystem: Host-associated > Plants > Roots >...
GGGGCGGTTGGCTCGCTCACTGCGGCCTCCTCCTTGTTGTCGTCGGCAACCGGTTCCGGTGCCGCTTCGGTTTCCTTCACCTCGGGGTCCACAATGGACTCCATGGCATTGTCGTCCGGCTTGGACTCATTGTCGTGGTCGGTGTCCTCCGAGGGAGCGCCGTCCACGTCAATGTCTCCGTCCATGTCCGGGTCCATCTTCTCCAGTGCGGCACACGCGGCCGTCATTGCGGCCATGCCCAACGCATCCAGGTCGTGCGGGTCTACGCAGTAGCTCGACACTCGAACACACACCATGCCGTTGTCCAAGCACACCTCGAAGCTTCCCGATCCCGGGTCTCCGTAGATGTTCTCCTGAACAACGCTCGATTCCGTCAGCGGGTAGCGGTCGATCAGCCACGACTCGTCCGTGACGTCAACCCCGAATTTCTTCAGGGCGGCCTTGATACGGCCCTTGATCCGCTTGAGCTGTGCGGCGGTGTAGTTCTTCGCCTGCTTGGCCTGATTGATGTAGCCCCACGCGGCTTTCGCGTGTGCCTTGGTGTCGATCGGGTATCGCTTGGCCTTGTCGTCCTGGTATCCCGGGTCCGCGTACGAACCGCTTGGGGCCTTGGTAGGTGCCGCAGCTGGCTTCCCGGACTTCAGGGCCGGAGCGCCCTTCTCTGCCACTGATTCGTTGGCCGCGTTGACGCCACAGTCAGTGCAGCAGTCGCCGTCGCATCCGGACACCCGGTGATCGGCGGCGTTCTCCGTGGTTTCCGCAGTCTCCACGTGTCCCTCCATGATGGATTCGTAGATCAGGACACGGTCGTCAGCTTCTCGTGCCTGGTTGCCGGCGCGGCGGTATCCGGTGATCTCGGCTCCGGGTACACCGGGTGTCCCCGTGTAGTCCAGGCCGTAGATGTGAAGGTCTTCGCCTTTCTCGACCGGAATCCCATTGTGCATAACGGTTTGCACCTTGCCGGACCAAGCGCCACGGATCGAAACCCCCTTGAGGAAGGGGTCCACGTCGTCCGGGTCGTTCGGGTCTTGCTTGGGGCGAATGAGACTGTCGATGATCTTTGCGTGTGGAGTATCCGCGATGTCGGCGGTAAACTCCGCTTCCCCGTCCTGGTTCATGGTCAGGGAGGTCAGGCGTCCCACGATGCGGGTCGAGTCATCCTCGGCCGCGTGGTGGGTGCGTTGCGACATGAAATCGTTGGACTCTTCCATGTCGTCGTCCAGGTTGCGGAACTTCGCCTCATCGGCGGCGATCCGAGTTTGAGCGTCCGCCACGGCCCGCGCGATCATGTCCTTTGTGTACAGTCGCCCGTTGCGGCTGACACCAGGACGGAGCGCGATGCCGCTCACGGTCGCGATACGTCGGGCCACGGCATCCTCCTATCAGACGAACGAGATCGTGACGGCCGGGTTTGCCGCGTTGCCCTGCACCGTGATCCCGTTGGCGGCCGGCATGTCGAACACGGCGACGGTGCCGACGGTGGGGGACGCGGCGAACGCGCCGATGATGGTTCCGGTGTGGCCGGACGCGTTGTCCCAGATGGCCATCGGGTTGGTGCCGGTGGTGGTCACCAGGACCTTGCACAGGCGGCCCGGCGTTGCCTTCACGACGGTGTCCGTGGCCGTGCCGGCGGCGATAGCCACGGTGGTCGTTCCGCCAGGCGTCATAAGCTGTACGCCCTGGCGGGACTGCGTCCGCTCGTAGGCGGTGCCGTTGTAGGTCTGGTTGCTGACGTTGAGGCTCGTGTACGTGGACTGGCCGTCACCAGTCGCGGCGGACGCGACCGGGACACCGTTGTCGTCGTACAGGGTGCCGATGACGTTCTTTGCCATGAGGGTGGCTCACTTCCTGACGCGCTGGCCACGTGCCAGCGTGGTCGTACTGGACTGTTGCGCCCGTCCGACAATGCGAAGGACGGCCATCTTGACCTCTGGGATTTCCAGCGCTTCAAGCAACGCGGCCACGAAACCGTCCGCGTCGGAGTGCTGATCGGCCGGGTGGCCAGCGACCCGAGTCATGCGTAACTCACCGTCACAGCGGCTGATCCGGCCGCGCCCACGGCGGTGATGCCGTTGACGGCCGGCGTTTCGAACGGCCACCGGGTGCCGCTTCCCGCGCCGGACGGCACGACGCCGATTACCGTTCCGGATCCAGTGGAAGCGTTGTCGTAGAACGTGAGTGCGCCTGTGCTGGCCGCCCCGGTGACCACAGCGGCGACCAGGCGGCCGGGGGATGCCTTGACGACCGTGGTTCCGGTGCCGGCGGCCACGGTGGTGTTGACGGACGCCGAAACGGGGTACCCGTTGGCGTCAACCAGGGTGATGACGGGGTTGAAGGTCACGACGTGGCCCCTTCCGGCAGGTACGGCGTGAAGTCCAACGCCTGAAGTGGTTGTGTGGCAACGAGGGTGCACCGACAGAACGGGTGGATACTCGGGTGCGGTGCTTCCACCAGCGCGTACGGGGAATGCTTCTCGAACGTGTCGCAGATGGGGCACACGCGAGTGTCGCCGGCCGTGAAAAAATCCACGTCCCGGATGCCTTCGCGTGCGTACAGGGCGAGTGCTCCGCGTGCGAAGCTTTGCCCCATGGCCATGTCCACTAGTGTGGTGATGGCCCGAATTTCCTTGTCTGTCAACAACTCCTGGACGGCTGACACCATCTCGTCATAGGTGGCTCCGGTTTCGGCCATCCGTGACAGCAACCGTCCAACGTCGGTGGCCGCACCGTCCAGGATCTTCGACAGCCAGCCCCGCGCGTCGGCCAGGTAGTCACCCAGTGACGCCAGGGCTTCCCATGCGTCGCGAAACGCGATGTCGAAGTCAATGCCGACGATGTGAACCTGTTGCGCGGCAAGGGCAATCGCGCCGGCTTCCCCTTCGGCCAGGCCGTCCTTGAGCGCATCGGCGATGGTCTGAACCAGTTCGATGTACTCGGGATTGTTCGGGTTGTCCGTCGCGTGGTGCATTAGCCACACGCCTTGTGCGACAGCGCGGGCCGTCTGGTCCTTCTTGTCGCCCTGGGCTTCCGTGAGCCCGACCGACAGCCGGAACCGGCTGACAGCCTGACTCACGGGGAGCGCGCGGGCCAACGGTCGCCACCTGTCGGTGACGGCTGTAATGTGCTTGGCGTACAACAGTTCTCGCCGGTCGTACACCTTGGCCCAGATGCCTTCGAGGCTCCCGAGTTTCAAGGTCACCTCGAACACGGCCGGGTCGTCGGAGTGCTCGCACGCCATTGCGACCGCGACACGGCACGCTTCCTGAACGCGAGGAGTCATCGGGCCGCCCGAAGCGGCCCATCCATGGGCGAACGTCTCACGAAAAGCGGCGGCGAGCCCATCCATGAGACCCCCTCAGTACGCACCCACCAAGGGAAGGAACCCTGTCGACGTTCCGATGGTGGTCGGGTTGAACGATGCCGGCAAGGTGCTTTGGCCGTTCAGGTAGAACGCACGCTTGTTGCCGGCGTTCGACACGTTGAACACCAACCATGGCGCGTTGGTGTCGTTGCCTCCCAACGCGTACGGCACCACAACCCCGGTGAACCCTCCCAGAATGTAGAGGATGTACACGAACCGTCCGGTTGTTTGCGCTGGAACCGTTGTGATGGAACGAGAAGCCCATCCGGCGGTGGCCCATAGCGTGTTGTCGTCGGCGGTGACCTGGAGCTGTGCCCCGGTGTCGTCGTAGATCCCGAGTTGGTTCGGCACAGCGGACGCGGAGTACGTTCCGCCGGTCTTGACGGCCGCCGTCAGGTGCGACAAGGCGGTGTTCGCCGGAACCCAGCATCGCGCCCCGAACACTGTGGCGTTGGTCAACGGACTGGGGTTCTGGAAGAACGCGGGTTCGTCGGAGGCGACCAGTAGTCCGTAGCCGGACAGCGGGAACACGGTGCCGGCGTTGACGTTGCTCCACTTGACGCCCGTGGTTTGCGTGGAGTCGGCCATGAGGACTTGACCGTCGGTGCCGATCGCTTCGCGGGTGAGCGTGGACGCGGCGGTGGCCACGAGCAAGTCACCTTTGGTGGTGGCGGTGGACGATTGCACGGCTCCGGTGATACGGGAGTCGTTGCCTTGTGCGGCGGTGCCGGCGGTGGTGCCGTAGGACACGGTGAACGTGCGGTCCGCTGTGAGGTCCCCGCCCCCGGTCAATCCGGTGCCGGCGGTGAGCACGCGCGCGGCGGGTGCCTTGGCCGCAACGTTAACGGCGAGCGTGGACAGGTCTCCGACCAGGTTGGTCACGGCGGTTTCGGGGAACGAGTTGTTCGGCACTACGGGCGCGCTGGTGAAGGTTTTGACTCCGGCGATGTTCTGAGGAGTGCTCAGGTCAACGAAGTTCTGTGCCGTGCTTCCGGTTCCGCCTTGTGTCACCGGCAGCGGGGTCGCCAAGTGAGTTCCGACAACGGTCGGGGCCGTGGCGGTTCCGCTGATGTCGCCGGCCAGCTGGGTGGTTCCCAGCGTGGTCGAGGTGGCGGGCGCGGAGCCGGTGGAGACATCCACATAGTGTTTCGTGGCTGCCTGCAACGGTTGCGTGGGGTCCGCGCCCAACGTGATCGAGGGGAACGAGTTGACAGCGGTCCAGGTGTTCGACTGCGCCAACACGCCGTAGATGGAAGGGCTTGGTTGTGGAGTGGAGCCTCCCGTGTCCACCGTCGAGATCACGTTCAGCAGTCCTACCGGTTGTACCGGGATCTCAGGATTGCCGCTGATCTTGATCCACATGGTGTAGACGTTGGCCGGGAGAGCGAACCCTCCCGGCCCGATCAGGCATTTCGCGAAGTACGACGGCCCCGGGTCGGTCTCCCACACCCCAAGCTGCCAGTCCGAATTGGACGGTGGGCCAACGATCATGAACGCGAACTGGACGGGTTCCACCGTCGGATTGAAAGGAGCACCGTTCACGGCAGCGGACACTTGCACACCAACATACTCAGTGGACAAGACCGAGATCGTGATCACGCGTTTCTCCTTTCAGTCTCGGGTGATCTGACCAAACGTCCACGGCCGGCGTGCACGCCCCCAGCGCCACACCACATCCGCCACGGCACGAACCACGTTGACCGCGAAAGACGTTGTCGTGGTTACCGTGGCATGGCCCAGCAACAAGTACCTGTTGCCCAGGGTCGTGGTGACGGTGATGGTGGCGGTGGGGAACATGTGCGCGAGCTGTCCGACGCGGGACGCGGTCGCGGTGACCACACCCGGGAACGTTTGGGTGAGTGCCCGTCCCAGGTGACCGGGTACAGCCACAGTGACCGGGTACAGCGTGTTCAGTCGACGGCCCAACGCTCCCGACGCGGCGACAACCGTGGAGAGCGTCACCCCGGGTCGCAGAGTGCCTGTTGCGCTGGTCGTCACGGACACCGCGTCCCGAACGCTCACCATGCGGGTCAGCGCTGGTCCAGCCGTGACCGTGATGGCTGATTGCGTCTGGGCGGCGCGGATCATGCGACCGATCGTGGACACCGTCGTGAGCAGCGTCCGCGCGGTGCGGTTGGTGACCGCACCGGCCGTGGTGACCGTGACCGTGCTGGCAGCGGTCAACGCGCGGCGCATGGTGGCCGTGGTGGCGACGGTGCCGGCCGCGTTCTGGCTGACGCGGCGGCTCAACGCCGGGAACAGTCCGAGCGTGGCCACCGGTTCAACCTGACTGATCCGACGTGCCAGAGCCGCGACCACGGCGGCCGTGGTTCCGTGACCAACCGTCAAGGCGCGGCCGACGCTGGCGGCCGTGGTGACGATCGCTGGCCACGTGCGCAGCAAAGCACGGGGCAGCGCCACAGTGGCTGTGGTGGTGACGGTGCCCGGGTAGTTCGCGGACATCGCACGGCGCAGCATCGCGAACAGTCCGACCGTGGCCGGGAGATTCGTTTCCGCCTTGCGGGTGAGCATCGTGAACGTGGACACCGCGCCGGACAACGGTTTCCGTGCCTGGTTCACCGTTGTTGCCGTCAACGTCATGGTGACGGTGCCGATGGTGTGCACAAGCGCGCGGAGCACGGTGGCCGTGGTGGTGACGGCAACGTGGTAGGCGGCGGAGGCGACGCGAACCAGAACGGGGTTCGTGGTCACGATGCCGGGATAGTGCGCGGAGACCGCGATCCGGCCGTGGCCTTCAATGCCAACCGCGCCGGGGTAGTGGGTGCCAGCGAGACGGACAACCGCGCCTGTGGTGGTCGTGGTGCCCGGGTAGGCGGCGGCGGTGGCCCGGCTGACCGCGCTGGTCAGGGTCGCGGTACGGGAGTAGTGCGCTGACAGGGCACGGAGCACTGTCGGGGTCGTGGTGGCCATGCCGGGGTAGTGCGCACCGATGGCGCGGGCCAGGGTGCCTGTGGTCGTGATGGCGGCGGCCAGTGGCCGGTTGACGCGGTTGCTGGCCGCGCCCGTGGTGGTGATGGTGGCGGCGTAGTGGAGTTGTGCCTGAAGTTTCAGGGTCGCGGCCGTGGTGACCGCACCGGGCAATGTCTGAATATTCAGAATGCCCAGTTTGGTCACACGGTAGAGAACGTGCTTTCCGGGGTAGGCGCGAAAGAAACGAGCCATTTCCGCGCCCCCCTAGAAAGCCACTGTCACTCTTCCCAGATTACGTAACAATAGGCGTTCACGGCGGTTCCGGCGGTTACGCGGACTCGAAGGAACTTCGACACCGGAACCTGGAATTCTCGCCCAAGCGGCCATTGTTTTACATATTGATTGGTAGGTGACATCAGTTGAGCGTCACCATACCGAGTGGTGGTGATGGATCCTTCTACCGTCGCCGTGTAACCGGTTGCGCTGGTTCCCAAGGTGACCGTGGACGCCGGGGCGTTCGGGTCGTCGTAGGGTTGCACACCGGCCGCCACGTGGGCGGTGACGGTCGCGGCCACGTCCGTCTGAATCAGTTCGCACTGAATCGGGGTCGCGGCGGCGGAACCGTCGAACGAGATTCCCCATTCCACTACCTTGATCGGCCGTGTAGCGGATGGCGCGATTTGCAGTAGCGTCTTGATCGCTGTTCCGGTGGTGACTTTCGTCAGAGCGGCCGTGGTTGGCATGGCACCATTGGCCGCGAAATACAGTGTTGCCATGCTGCCCTCTCAGGAGTGCTTGACCGTAATGGTCGACTGCAACGAGTCCCCGGTGTTGAGGGCCAATCCGGTGAACGACGCGTGAACGTACAGTGTGGCGTTCGCGGTCGCGGTTCCGGGCGGGTTTCCCAGGGTGACGGCGTCGCCGTTGGACTGGGACACGGCGGCGGATCCGTTCTGGCCACGGGAGATCGTCACTGACGTGGTTCCGGTGCCGGCCGTGACCTGCATGACCTCGGTACGGCACTGGATGTAGGTGTTGTTCGCCGGGGTGTAGGACGCGGCCAGGGTGCCCGTGGTGCCGCCGGTTCCGGTCGGCGCGGTCGCCCACGTCGTCGCAAACGGCTTGGTTGCGGAGTCCGACAGGAACACTTCCGCGATGGTCTGACCCGAAAGGCTCGTGATCGTTCCTACAACCTGGTAGGAATCGTTCGTGCTGGTCGTGGTCGCGATCGACGACGTTCCGGCCACGCGGGATTCAGCCGCTTCCTGGAATGGTGCAACGTCGGTCGTGGCGGCCGTGAACGGCCCACCCGCGACTCCGCCGGTTCCCCATCCCAGTTGCTTTGGTTCGGTGGCGGATCCGGTCATACGACCCGCGATCACCTCACGCCCTTTTGCGGTAACGACTACGGTCGTCGCCATTATCCATCACCTCTCACTTGACAATGCGCAACGATTCGCGCGCCGAATCCGGAGTTCCGCCAACGGTTTTCCGACGCACGCCCACCAGGCGCGACGAAACGGATTCCGGTACACGGCTGTGACCACTCCGAGGTTGACGATTTCGGGGGGTGCCGTGTTGCCGCAATTCGCGCACGGTTGCCCCGGGGTGCGCGGGGATCCGCAAGCACACCCCCGGACGATGACGTGACGAACTTCGGCGGACGCGATAGCTTCGGTATTGGCGTCGCTCATATCGTCACCCGTTCTGCGTGCTGTCCATCGTGACCTCCGTCAATCAATAATCTTGGGAATGAGCGCTTTCACCTTGTCGGCGGTCAGCGGGCCATCCGGAATGTCGTCAGGCTCCGGAGCCGTCGGAACCCCCGGTGCGGGGTGTTCCGACGGCTCCGGGTCATTCGGCAAGGTCATCAGGGAGTGCTTTCAGCGCTTCCCGCAACCGGCTCCGGTAGCGCTGTTGCCACGTTTCACGCGGTGACCGGTTGCCAGGCGGCTTCCGACCGGCGGGACCGGCCGGCGGCGCTCCCGGCGTGGGCGGCTGGTTGCCTCCCGGCGGGATGCCGGCGGCGGCGGCCAACGCGGGCGGCAGGGGTTCCTTCTCCGGCTTCTCCAACGACAGCGGTTCGTCGTCTTCGCCTGGCTCCGACGGCTCCAACGCGGTGCCCTTGAGCTTCGCCGCGACTCCGGCGCGGGAGTAGGCGACCATGTCCCGCCACAACACCAGGTTCTGGCGGTCGACCAACACGGCGGTGTCTCCACCGTCCACGGACGGTTCTCCGATGTCGGCGCGGTAGCGGTCCAGCGTCCAGGACCCATTCCGGAGACGCATGTCCCGAATGTCCTCAATCACCTTGGAGTCGCGCATGTCGATTTCGCCGAACTTCAGATGCCAGCCCTGAATACCGAATCCACGCTGAACGATATAGAAGTTGAGCTTCTCCAGAACCAGTTCCGCGATAGGCTGACAGGTGTTGATGAGGAACGTTTTCCTCTGAGATTCACCCGTACCGCCACCCAGGTTCCCCGATTCGATAACGCCCGCTTCGGCCGGCGGAACCCCGTAGGTCGCAAGAATCTCATCACGCTTCTGGTCCAGCGTGTGAAGGTATTCTTCGATCTTGTTCTGTTGGAGTTCCTTGACTCCGGCTCCGCCCTTCGTCATCAGCGGGAAGCCGATGTTACGGGGGCCGATGTTGCGCTGCATGTATTGCGCAACCCACCGGTTCATTTCCGGCTGGCTCATGCCCTGCGGCATGTCCACGTGTACGTTCGGCGGGTTGCCCTTGCGGAACGTTTCCTTCAGCGTGGCGGCTGTGAACAGCCACGCCGTGATCGGCAGCAAACCAGCCTGAGTCGGAGACACACCGAACACGCCGGAACGCGGCGAGTCCAGCGAGATGTGAATGACTTCGTTCGGCTTGAATTCGGCGCGCTGGCCGAAGTCGGTCACCTGAATGTATTTGCTGATCTCGCCGTGTTCGTTCGCGATGGGGAACACGGATGGGGCGTCCAGGCTGTACATGGACACCGGGATCCCGGCGACCCACACCACTTCGATGTAGGCGTCACCGAACACCAGCAGGTCACAGATGATGCCCCGCAACAGCTGACGCATGTCCTCTTGCGGGTTGCAATACTTCAGGAGCCGTTCCAAAGCAAGCACGTTGTCCGGCTTGTCGGGGGCTTCCTGGTCGCCTTCTCCGGTGTCGGTGTCCCAGTCCGTCATCAGGCCACCGGCGGTAATGGTGCGCGCGATGGCGTTCACACACGCCCAACTCCACGGGCACGCAAGGTATGCCTCATAGAGTTGTTGGAGCATGGACCGGCGGTCGGTCTGCGTGGCGGTTCCGATGCCCTGGGTATATTCGTTGATGCCGCCGACCGGAATACCGTATTCGTAACCGGCACGGGTCGGCGTCTTCGTTGGGTCAAATTCCTTGGTCCTGGCCGCTTCCTCAATTACCATTGATTCCCGGCCGAAAACCCGCCCCCAAAACCCCATGGCATGTTCACCTCCCCGCCGTAATCGTCGTACGTGTACGGATTGTCATCATCGCGTGGCACGTACGCGAACGGGCCAATCGGCTGAGCGGCCGGGATCGAATCAACCACGGCACTCACGGCGGAGTCCACCATCATGAATTCCGGCCCGGAACCCATGTTCACCAGCATGTAGCGCAACGCGTCCGCGATGTGGTCGTCCGCGTTCGTGTCGACGTCTTCCGGGTCGCCGGTCTTGGCGTGTGGCAGCGCCGGAATGGTCCGAATGAAATGGGCGCACGTGTCGAACACGTGCATGTTCGGACAGGTGTTCCAGCCCAGCGCCCGGTGGTGCGGGCACGCCGGAGCGTCGGTCATGTAGGAGTGGATGCGTTGCCACCCGTTGACGCGGGAGCCTCCACCCTTGCCGGCCTTGGCCAGGTACACGCCGTTGTCGGCGTACACCTCCGAGATAGGTTTGGCGTCGCCCCGAGTGGCCCACATGGCGTCATCGGCGAACCGTTCCGAGATGGGCTCTCCGGCTTCGGCGGCAAGGATCTGGCGGGCCTGTTCGGCCTCTCCGACCTGGGTGGCGTACAGCTCCCGGTAGATCCACATGCGACCGTCTTCGTCCACCGCGCCCCACACCACGGCCCACGGTTTCGTGAACCCCCAGTCCACGCCCTGATACCGCTTCCACGTGTCCGGGATCGACATCGGGCGCACCGTGTACCGCTCCCCGGTGCCCCACTCCGAGAAGACCTGACCAGCGAACATGTTCCAATCGCCGTCAAGGAACGCGCGCCGAAGGTGTTCGGGGAGGCCCCGAAGGTCGTCGGCGTACTCGGGGTTCACGTGCGGATTGTCCGACAGTTTCGACGGAATGAACCGCACGGTACGCTTGCGGGCGTCGAGAACGATTTTCTTCCCGTTGTCGGTGGCGTCAATGTATTTCATTTTGACGTCACCGTGGCCGACTCCGCCCGGGTTCGTTCCGGAGCGGACACCAATCACGGGAATGTCGGCGCGGCCGGACCGGAGCCGGGATTCCAGGAACACGCACACTTCGGGCGGGGTGAGCGTCCGCTCATCGAACAACAGGAGCTGGTACTGTCCACCCTGGCGTTTCGTGGCGTCCTGCACGTTTTCGGCGTACCGGAACATGATGATCGACCCGTTGGGAAACTTCAGGTCGTACTCCGTGCCGTTCCACGACGCGCCGACAGCCTTGGCGAAATCCATTTGCGCCAACTCGGCCAGCATGGATTCCTTGAGTTCGGGATACGAACGTCGGAAAGCGCCCACACGCAAACCGGGATGCAAAACGCATTGCTTGATCCCCTCGGCCACCAGTGCCTTGGTTTTCCCCCCGCCTACCGCGCCACCGTAAAGCACCGCGAATTCCGTTGCCTCATGGAATTCTTGCTGTCGCGGCGTCGGAACGTATTCCAGTTTCCGGAACACTTCCGGGTCGGGCGGGTCGAGCCTTTCAGCCAGCGACAAGGCGAAGCTTTTCCGCAACACGGGTCTTCGCCTCCCGCTGTTGAGTCAGGTCCAGGCCCATTTCACGGAGCACGGCCGACAGGGCGTCCGCCACCATCGTGGCCTGCATCTCCGACACCTGGGCAAGGCGTTCGTCAATGTTCAGTTTCGCCATCGTGGCCAGCACCGTGTTGCACCGGTCAAGGGCGCGTTCGAACACAACGATTTCGCCCCGGATCTGTTCCCCCGACTTCTCGCCGTCGTAGCGGATGTCTTCGAGGAACGACACGTGATCGGCGATGGCGTCTTTCCATGCGACGACTTCACCGGCCAGCTTCGCCATTTCGGTGAGCGGGTCCACGATCGGCGTGATTTCCAGTTTACCGATGGCGGTTTTCACGGCGCGTTCGAACTTGACCTCAACGGCCTTGTTGTTCGATTCGCGGGTGTTACCGAAATGCAGTTTGCACCGTCCGACACCGACATGGTTGGTTCCCCATCCGGCGGGCCGGCGACAGGTGCCGATACGACGGTTGCCGTCGTCGTCTTTACCCCGGAGTTCACCGCCACACAATTCACCGGCCATGGTGTACTCCTCCTTGGCCCCGTTCGATTCTGCGCCGAGAACCGAACGGGAGAAAAATGGTTAGCGACCCGCAATGATGTCGTCCAGCTTGGTACTGATGTCCTGAAGCGCCGTGTGCAATGTGACAAGCGACTGGTGGTCGGCATCAGCTTTCGCCGACCGCATGATATCCGCTTTGTTCTGCGCGTAATTCAACAGGGGCAATGCCCACAGTTGAATCCATCCGGACGCCAGGAAGAACACGATTTGTTGCGTCTCATTCGGCAGGAGAAGCGCCAACAGTGGAACCGCCATGAACACGGCGGTGGTCCATGTGGAGCCGAACACGGTCACGAGCCGATCGGCTACCCAGTCGTCCCACCGGGACGGTGGAAGGAAGTGCCGGGGATGCGGGATCACCGGGGGCATGGTCACCCCCTACAGGCATAGCTCTGCCGCAACTTCCATGGATTCAACCACACGGGCGCTACGCTGTCACGAGCCACCCCGGGAAGGGAGAACACCCGTGCCGACCATCACCCCCGTTGTGCCTGTGTCGCTGGTGAAGAACGTGGGGACGAACACGTCCAACTCCACTTCCATCACCAGCCTGGCCGTGACCGTGCCGGCCGGCGGGTGCGCGTTCGGGAACTTGGTGGTGGTGCGGTTCGCCGGATTCAACCTTCAGGGTGGCACCGGATCCGTAACCATCGCGGACACCCGCTCGAACACCTGGCACCTGGACTTCGCGAAGACCAACATCACCGACGGGATCAACCAGGTGTGGTCAAGCGTGCTGTCCACCGCATTGCAGTCCGGTGACACGATCACCGTGACGTTCCCCGCGAACAACAACAACTACGCCATGGGCGCGGACGAGTTCACCGGCATTGGACCGTTGGCGGTTCAACCGTGGGCGGTGGACGGCACCGGGGCCACTGGTTCCTCCACGACGCCATCAGACACGCTGAACCCGGGCGCGACGACGCCCGCCGTGCTCTGGTACGGCAGCCTGTTCGTAGCGTCGCCGTCCACGGACACGTTCACTGAGGACAGCACGAACACTGTTGGTGGGCCGTGGACTTCGCTCACGGCGGCCCCGTCGGCATCAGGCGCACAGACACAGTCGACGCGGGCGGCGTACAAGGTGCCGAACACGTCGCTGTCGTCGTCGCAGACGTGGGCTCCGACACTGGGCACGTCCCGGGGCTGGATTGAGACGCTGGTTGTTTACCAGGGACGTGGGACCAACACGGCGCTACAGGTTCCGCCGCGTGCTGTGCTTCACGCGTCTACGCGCTGACTTTCTTCTGTACCAACGTTTCTACGTCGCCAAGGCGGTAGAGGCGTGCTCCGGAGCGGTCGTCCACGTCCGCCACCCGTAGGTATCCCCGGTCGGCCCAGGTGGTGATTGTCTTGCGGTTGATGGGGATTCCGAACAGCACGGGCATGGCGCGGGACAGTTCGGCGGCGGTGAGCACGTAGTCCCGGGCGCGTTCGAACAGGAACGCGCGGCGGGCGGCCATGTCGTAGGTGCACCGGCACACGGTGCAGGATCCGGCCGCCGCTTCGGGGTCGCCGAACACGTGGCCAGGGCAGTCCTTCACGGAGCACGGTCCGGCGTACCAGCGGTCGGGGGCGCGGTCGATGACGCGCCACGCGTCCTGTACGGCGACGGTGACGGCACGGTAGAGGTCGGCGGCGTTGGGGTGTTGCGCGATCCATGTGGGGTGGCGCAGGAGCCATGCGGCCAGCGACCGCACATCAGCGGTGTAATCAGGCGGTGGCTGAAAGTAGCCGGTTGGGTCGGTCGGGTCCGGGAGGCGTGGTGAGTACGACAGGTGTAGGCGTGAAGCCCACGTTCCTAGTACTGAACGCAGACGGAACGTGGCATCGGCGGCGGCTTCATGCCAGGGCAACGGGGTGGTGGCGGAACGGCCGCCGACGCGAGCGGCCGTGGTCCGATTGGAGCGGGTGAAGGTGACGGTCAGTTCGTCCGCGAGGTTGCGAACGGGCATTCCGTGCTCGTCAATGGCCTGTTCACACACGGTGCGCAGGTCAGCAATGATGTTGCCGAGACACCCGGTCCAGACACCGCCGTGGAATGCGCCGCACAGTTCGGCGTCGGATGCTTGGCGACCGCATCCGGCCGCGCACAGGTGTACGGTGTTCACAGTTGCCAGTCTGCACTGACGGTTACCCGTTCCGCGACTCTTCCATGTCACGATCTGTGCATGTTGCACAAACCGTTGTCGATCACCTACAGTCGTGGGTACTCCCAGCCTTCCGGTTTTCGGTAGACGGGACTCCTTGGTGGACAACGCCCCTCACGTCAGTGGGGGGCGTTGTCGTGTTCCTGGCGTTGCCGTTCGAGCTGTAGGGCCAACTCGTCCAGGGCGTCACGGAGCGTCGCGCCGGTTCCGGTGGTGAACGGTGGCGAGGCAATGAGGTGGTAGGCCCGCCACAGGCCGTCGGCCCCCTCTTCGAGGGTGATTTCGTAGTGTCCGCGCATGATTACGAAGTGTATCGGATCCAGCTTGCCATGGGATGTCAACTCATGTAAGATTGCCGCATCCAACCAAGGAGGACAAGTGCCCAATTTCCCGACCGAAGGCGGAAAGACGGAACGCACGCATTGGAGCGTGTGGCAGAACGGCAAGTGGCTGGGTGAGTGGCCACGCGAACGGCCGAGCCTCGGCGAGAAGATCAAGATTGATACCTGTCTTCTCAAGAAGAAGGTCACCGGCTTCAACGAGGAGACCGGCCGCATCTTCGTCAAGTAGTTCCTCGACACCACGACGCCCCGGCCAGCATTGGCCGGGGCGTCGTGGTGTCACAGGACAAACGTTCCGCTTCCCCTCACCTTGCGGACCGTGTGGGTTCCGACCAGTTGCGCCAATGCCTCCCGCACCATGCGCACCGAAACCCCGTGCTTCTTGCTCAGGTCTCCCTCGCTGGGAAGCTTCTCGCCCTGCGAATATTTGCCATTGCGAATATCGGCCCTCAACAGGGCGGCAAGGTCATCAGTCGTCATCGTTTTCATTGGCTACTCCTCAGTACTCGATCTTCTTGTTGCGGGTTCTCCTTGAGCGGGCATATCCTCTGTCATAACCAAGGAGGTTGTCTACCCACAAACGGAGCAAAGGAGTTGACAGTGAACGCGGAAGGGCGGACCACTGCGCCTGAAAAAGGTTCGCGTTGGTTCTCTGAGCTGGACATCCACGCCATGTCCAGTCTCATCGTGGGGGGCGCAGCCGTGCTGTCGTTCAACTCTTCGCGTGACCTAGCCGACATGTGCGGATTCAACGGATGGCTGTCATGGGTATGGCCCGTCTGTTTGGACGCCGTGGCGTACACCTCTACCCGAATCTGGCTGTCCCGCACAACCGACAACGACACCCGGCGCTACTCCCGACGGCTGGCACTCATCGCCATCAGCCTGTCCCTCGGGGCCAACGGACTGGACCTGTTCCTCAACGTCGAGAAACTGGCCCCCATCTGGGGTGTCGTGCTGCTGGTCGGCGCAATCCCGCCGGCAACGCTGGCGGCCGTGATTCACATGCTCGTCATGCGCCGTGGCCTCACCACCACACGCAAGGCACGCATGAAAGCACCCACCACACCGGCACCGAAGCCGAAAACCGCACCAGCGGTCACCGCCCCCGCACCGACGCCGGAATTGCCGGCCGCGCCGGAGCCGGAACCACTGGCCAGCGTCACGGAAATGTCCACCACCGCGCCGGACTGGCTCACCACGGACATGACCCTCCGCGACGCCATCACTCGGTACCTGGACGACAACCCGGCCGCCACCCCGGCCACCGTCCAAGCGCACATCGGCGTGCACCTCGGAGCCAAGAGCGACACCACCCGCAAGACCCTCGGCCGCATCCGCGCCGGGATCGGACAGAAAGCCGTCGGAGAGGAGTAAGCGATGCCGAAAGGCAAGGCGCGGCGCACCACCGACACGCCCACCGTGGGAAAACGATTCGCCAGTCACGTCCGCACAACCAAGTGGTACCGGTCCGGACTGGCCGACCGTGTTCCCCGCAAACACAAGCTGTTGCGTCCGGCGGCCCATCTCGTCCTGGGAACGGTGAAAATCGCTGGCTACGCGGCGGCCGGGGCCACCGTCGGCGCGATCGAAGGAACCCGCGCCGTCGCACCCCACGTGCGCCGACACGTCCAGAAACGCCGTGCACCGAAATGGGCACCCCACAAGGTGCCGAAAGTCGAGCGCAAGCGCGGTGAATGGCGCATCAAACACGCCGTTCACTGCGTGTGCGGCGACACATTCACCAGCACCGTCGAACTGAACAAGCATTACGCCGAAAAGCATGTGGGCGAGAAGCGGAAACCGAAACCACGCACCTCACCGACGTTGCACCGAAGCTACAAACCCCGCCACAAGGGGAAAGTGAAAGTCCGTCCCACGCCGGGCGCACCGGCCGGACGGCACCGGGCCACGGCAACCACCGCCGGGCACCACAAAGCGACCAGCTACGTGGAACGCCACCGACGCAGGATCGAAGAAAGGGGACGTGCAGTCATGGCCGACAGCACAAGCACGGCGCACGCCGTCGCACGCGCATGGACCGGGGTAGGCGAAACGATCCCCCGGGGAACGCAGGACGTTTTGGACCTCATCGCCGGATTGGCGGCGGCGGCCATCGACAAGGCGGACGCGTTGCACGAACTTCAGAAGACCCTGATCGGTCGACTGAACATGGACCCGATGGTGGTGCACGGTCTGACGCCATTGGTCGCGCTGGCCGACACCGAAGCGGCGCAATGGACCGCTGTCGTGAACAGCATCGAAACCGTGTACGGACCTCTGTTGCAGCTGTACCGCAACGGAATCGCCGTACCGAACGCGTAAGGAGGAAACGGACATGGGCGTCACGAAGGTGACAGGAGCAGTGTTCGGCACCATGCGCCGTCGCCGGTCGGAATTGACGCTGATGTTCGTCACCGCCGGCACGGTCGCAGTAGGCGAGCTGTCGCAGTACGCGCCATTCACTCCGGTGGCCCTTGGGGTCGCCGGAGCGGCGGCGGCAGCTGGGTCGTGGATCTCCGCGTACGGCGGCGACGACCGCAACAAGCTGTACCTGTGGAGCGTGTTGGGCGCGTCCAGCTCGGTCGTGCTCACCCTTCACGAAGTGGGCTGGTCGCACTTCGACTGGACCGCGATCATCGCGGCCGGTGCCGGCCTGGCCATGGGAATCCCGTGGTGGCGGAACAACCGGCGGCGGACGCGGGTCACGCTGGAATCCACGGTGGAACGCTGGCCGGCGCTGGCCCGCAAGTTGCGCATGGACACGGTGCGTCCGGTCGCGATCCGGGCGCATGGAGGCGGCAACTTCGAGGGCCGTTTGGTGTGGCCCGCCGGGGACTACACGGTGGCGGAGATCCTGGAGAAGCGGGAGCGGATCGAAGGCGCGTTGGACCTCCCGGCCGGGACACTCCGCATGGAGCGGAACGGCCGGGACTCGAATTCGGTCACGTTCAAGGCGTTCGTGACGGATCCGCACGCGGAAGGGATCGACTGGGAAATCCCGGTGGAGGAGATTGACGGGGAATGGTACGTCCGGGATCTGGACGCCTGCGACCCGATCACTCTCGGCTACCGGGAGGATGGCGTCTTGAAGACCATGACGCTCACGGACAGTAAGGAGTACGGCTCCCGGTCCGTAATGCTGGCCGGGTCGAAGGGCTCCGGCAAGTCTGGTCTGGTCAACGTCCTGGTGGGCACGCGGGTGTGTTGCCGCAACGCCGTGGTGTGGGGAATCGACCTCAAGGGCGGAATGGAGCTGGGTCCGTGGCGCAACGCTATGGACTGGTGTGTCACCAGCTTTGACGAGTCGCTGGAACTGTTGGAGGCGTTGGAAGCGGTCGTGAATGCCCGCGCGAAGCATTGCGCGGACGTTCTGAATGTTCGCCGCTGGCCTATGACTGTTGAATTCCCGGTGCTGACGGTTGTCGTGGACGAATGTCACTCGTTCAACGGCGCGATGAACCGCAAGCAACTGGAGCAGTTGGAGCGGGTCATTCAGAAGGGCCGTGCTGTCGGTGTCGAGATCATCGAAGCCACCCAGTATCCGACGTTGTTGGCGTTCGGTTCGAACCTGGTTCGCGAACAGTTGGACCAGCGGTTCTGTTTCCGGATGCAAGGCGAAGACGGGGAGTACTTCGTGTTTGGCACGCGTCGGGACGGCAAGGTGGGTGCGAACCTGATCCCGCAGTCGCGGCCGGGAACGTGCTACTACCAGGACGCGGAAACGATCGACCGTATGCCGATCCGTATTCAGTACGTGTCGGACGAAACCGTGTCCACGCTGGTGAAGCTTCGCCAGGGACGCACGTGCGTCCTGGACGAGACGTCCGCGAACGCGGCCTCGGCCGTGTCCCAGCTGTACGCGGACCGGCCGCGCGCTGTCCCGCTGGACGACGCCGGGGAGCCTGTCCCGGGACACTGGGACACTGTCCCGGACGCCCGGGACAGCCGGGACAGCGCGGGACAGGAGCGGGACAGCGTGGGACACGATGACGCGGGCGACGCGGGACAGGATGTCCCGGAGCCGACGTGGTTGGACGGGCCGGATGTCCCGCTGGTGGAGCTTGTCCGCCGGCATCAGGAGTCGTTGACGGCGGGACAGCGGGACGCGGTGGACGCGGCACGGGCAGCGCTGATGGCGGAGTTGGATCCGCCGAAGCTGTCCGAGTCCGACGCGATCGAGGCCCTGGCGTCCGCGTTGCGGGCGGCCGGGACGGACGGGGCGCATGTCCGGGACCTGGCGGCGGCGGCGACGCGGGCGCGGTCGTGGACGTACGCGAAGTTGACGGAGATGGGGGCACGTACCACCAAGCGCGGTAACTGGGCGTTGCCGAACGGAGAGCTTGTTGACGCTCGGTGATCGTCCAGTGGACGTCCAGTGGACGATCACAGGTCTCTGACCTGTGAATACACTCCCCCAGCCCCCTCGCTGGACGATCAAACGTCCAGTGGACAAACGACACGGCCCCACCGGCATGGATCGGTGGGGCCGTGCTGTGTCTGGCGGGGTTCTTCCCGGACTGGACGGCGCTCCGCCGGGGCCGCGCGGCCGGACACCGGGACACCGTATCGGGACAGGTCCCGACTGTCCTCCTGGGACATAGGTTGGGACATGTCCTGGGACAGTGTCCCGCCGGGTGTCCCGGATGTCCCGGGCTGGTGTCCCGCCTGAACTGGGACATGTCCCGGGACAGCGGGACAGTGTGTCCCGGGTTGTCCGGGACAGTGTCCCGGGTGTTGTCCCGCCGGATGTCCCGGGACAGGGACCGGGACACCGGACAGGATGTCCCGGTGTGACGTCTGTTGTCCCGGGGTGTCCGGTGTCCCGCGACAGGGGCGGGACACCGGACAGTCAGCGGGACACGGCGAAGGTGTCCACGTCCACCTTGAACCCGGCGTCACGCAAGACGGCCGCGAGCGCGTTCCGCTGCTTCTCGGCTTCGATCAGCTGGAGCCGGAGTTCGTTGTTCTCCGTGTGGGTGCGGGACAGGTCGGCCCGGAGACGATCATCCCAGGTCGGTTCCTCGTACACCTTCTTGCCGGATTCGGTTTCGCGGATCTCGTACACCTCCGTGTCCTCAGAGATGTCGAAATCGCCGGCGCACTGGTGGCACAGGCCAGTGGGAGCCGCTTCGTACGCGGCTTCCAACAGGGCGTCCAACTGTTCCTCATCGGTCGGGTCGCCGTCCCAGTCGAACTGGGCATTGCCGCCGTTCTGGTAATTCGCGGAATACTTCACTCAATACCTCCGGTTTCGGGAACCATCACCAGCTTGGCGCGGGCAATGACGGTGTTGTGGATGGAAGCGAACGCGACCCACGGGCAATGCTTCACGGTCCGGTACAGGGTCTGTGTCGTGAGCGCCCATTCGTAGTGGTGTTCCGCGTAGCTTTCGGCGTCACGGAACCTCAAGCGGCCGATGGGGTCGGTTGCCCACAGACGGCGGGCGTCGTCCCGGAACGAGTCGGGCCAGCTGTCGAACTGAATGGGATAGGAGTTGTAGGCCATGAGTGTCCGGCCGTGCCGAAGGCCGTTTTCGGTCAGGTAGGACACCTGTATGCGGGTCGGGGTGACCTTGGTGATCTCCGTGACGCGCGGGGCGGCGGCGGAGCCGATCAGGGCCAAGCGGCCGACGACCGGCACTCCCTCATCCTGACCGTGCGTGAGCACGGCCTGTACGGCGCGGCGCGTGGCGGGCTTCGACGTCAGCTTAAGCAGTCGCTGTACGTAGTCGACGTGGGCCGCGACGCGGTCCGTGATCAGGGTGTCCATTCGGGTCTCCTTGGTTGGTGACACTCGAACCCTAACCGGTCAGTCGCGGGATGTCAACTTCTTGAGCGGCTTTTCTCCGTGCCGACACAGCGCGTCCACCCGATGCGGCAACTCAAAGCCACCCCGGAAGCCGAACGGCTCCCGGTGCAGGACGCCCGCGCGCTCGAAGTACGCACCGGCCGGATGGTCCGGCCGGGCCGCGTGCCGCGCGACCGGAGCCGCGCCGGGGTACACGAACGCGGACCACGGGATCACCAGCTCACGACCCATGAACCGCGCCGGCACTCCCACCGTCCGGTCCGGTCCGGCCGCGTGCCGACCGTAGATGTCGCTGTCCGGGTCCAGGTTGCTCACCTTGCCCACCTCCTTGGTGATAAACGGCAAGGGGCACCCTACCGGGGTACCCCTTGCTCGCTAGTTGACGACGTTGAAGTTATAGCGACCGGTGGTCGCGATGGTACGCATACACGATTCAGCGGCCTTCTTGCTGTCGTGAAGACGGTGGCCACACGTCAGAATCGGGTTGTTCGTCCTGTCAGCGTCCTTGACCAGAACGCCGATGAACTTGCCGTTAGCGGTACTGGGCTTGCCGACCACACGGTAATTCGGGGGGGTGTACTCCTCTTTCGCCATAAGGCGTGTTCTCCTTGTTAGCGGTTACACTTCGGGTCGGCAACGGTGCTGACCGCGCCGTACGCAGCATCGTTGTGGAACGCGACGGTGTAGCGAATGCCGCCCACGCACTTGGTGGCCAGGTTCGAGAAGCCGTCCGGCATGGTGATGATCTGGGCGGCGGAGTCATCCTCGTTCGCGGAGCGGGGCGCGTCGTTGAACGGCTGACTCATCTTGTTCAGGCCACAGCCGGTCAGGGTGATTGCGGCGACAGCGGCCACCGCAATCAAAGGGAACGTCTTGTTCATCGGGTCTCCTTGGCATTGAGAGTGTTCACGCGACGAACCCACCGGTAGTCCGGTTCGGCTACCTCATGCTTGCCGTTGGTGAGATAGACGATCAGTGTTCCGGCCAGCCAGGGGGTGGGCGCAGACTTGACTACGCGCCATCCGCTCCTGGTGAGGATGTGCATCCCCGCCTTGAGGTCCTTGTGGGCGGTGCTGAATCCCTTTCCGAGTGCGATGCGCATGGAAGAACCTTAACCGACCTTGCCCGGTTGGTCAACTGTTTGGTAGAGTAGTTGTGTCATCACCCAGAGGAGTCAACAGCATGTGCATGGGCAAGACCCACGCGCGCCAAGGCGTCCCCGCCGGAATCGCGCTGGCCACCTTCGGTTCCCCCCTCATCGGCGCACCCCTTCCGCTCAGTCTCGGCGTCGCCGTGACTGGGCTGGTCGTCGGCGCGGCCGTGTTCCCCGACATCGACCACCCGGACGCCACCGTGGCGCACAGCTTCGGCCCCGCCTCCACCGTCGTGTCCAAAGCCGTACACGGCCTGTCCGGCACGCTCTACTCCCTCACCCGCACGAAATGGGACCGCGACCGCGACGGTGGCCACCGGGGCATCACCCACACCGCCCTGTTCGCGGCCGGCACGGGAGTCCTGACGTGGTGGCTCGTTCACCTGTTCTGGCTCTGGGCCATCGGCGGCGTGCTGTTCGCGTTCGGCACCTACGCCGTGCGCGCCCTGGCCGGCAAATGGGCCTACCGGCACCCGTTCCTGTCGCTGGCCGTCGCCACCTGGTGCGCCGGAGTGCTGACGCTGTTCCTGTGGGCCGGATCCCCGCCGGAGCTGACCGCGCGGTGGTTCGGTATCGCCGTGGCCGCCGGGTGCGTCACGCACATGATCGGGGACTGCATGACCACGCAAGGGTGCCCAGTGTGGTTCCCGGTGCCGATCCGGGGCCAGGTGTGGCGCATGGTGGGCACACCACGGTTCCTGCGGTTCGACACGGAGGCGAACAGCCGTGCGGAATTGGCCCTGGGACGTCTGTCGTTGGGCACAGGGGCAGTGGTAGCCGCCGCGTTCCTGTTCACACTTATGCGGTAGTGTGAACAGCAGAAAGCCCCGCGTTGCTGGCGCGGGGCTTTCTTCGTTTCGGGTCAGCGAACCCGGTACGTAGTGACGTGTTCACCTTGGTGTGGACCGTCCAAGTAAAGCATGTCGATTTGGTCACGTCCAACCAGAGCCATGTTGTCGCCGATGTAGATGTGTACATCTTGGATCATCACCTGTGCGTGTTGGTACTCGGTGACCGTTCCCTTGACAGGGGCTTCCATGATCGTCTCCGTTGTGGAGGGGTCGCCCCACGTTGGGCGACCGTCCACATTGAATTGTGATCTCCTTGCCCCGTAAGGGAAAGGGCTGTCAGGGAACGAGCACTTCCCGTCCGTTCACCTCGAACAGGTCCGGGTGGACCTTGTCGTGGGTAATCAGCCACCGGAGCACTTCCACGGCGTCGAACACGACGGTGGGGGTGCCGGGGTAGCCGCCGGGGTGCTCCCGGCTGGCGATCGGCACCGGGAAGTCATCGTGCGCGCTTCCCCACTTGCGCAGCGTGTTCTCGTGGAAGCCGAACAGCTCCGCCATCTCCGCGTACGACTTCAGGTGTTGCCGGTCGGCATCCTCGTAGGTCAGCTTGTCCAGTTCGCTGGAACGCAAACGCCGAGTGGCCGCGCGCCGGGCATTAACTTCGTCCAGCTGGCGGCGGGTGTAGACCGGTTCGCCACCGATGCGGGCGGCCGGTCGACTGATCGGGGCCAGCATGTTGTGTTGGGCCGTGATTACCGGGCGGGACAGCAGGTCACGCACGGTCGCTTCGGACAGGCCGATGTACTCGGCAGCCTGGGACAGTGTGTAGTAGCCGGCGCGGATCAGGTCCAGGCGTTCGGTCACGTCGCCCGTCCAGTGTGACGGGGCGGTGGGTTCGGTCATTCGGGTTCCTTCTTCCATGATCATCGTCATGGAGAGAGTCTAACCGGCATGGTTTGATTAGTCAACTATCTGCCGCTCTGTGACCAAGAGTTGATCAATCGTACATCTTCGGTTAGACTGCCCCTTTCGACGAAAGGAAAATCATGACCTACGACCCTCGCGACCCGGTGGGATCCATGGCCGAATACGAGCATGGCAAACGTCGTCATGCCGCGCGGACCGTCGTCCGCCACTGCGGAGCCGGAGTGGACGGCGCGATGGTCCTGGAGATGCTGGGCCTGTTCGACCGGTCCCTGTTGTCGGCCGAACCGCCCCGTGGCCTGCGCCGGGAACTGAGCGAGGTACCACCCCCGTTCGTGCCCTGACCCAAGGAGTTGACAACCCGGGCCAGGGTGGGTAAGGTCCCTGACAACGCCAAGGAACCTGGGGAAAGGAAACCAGTGGGGATCTTCAACAACAAAAAGGACAAGGCCCGGGAAGGATTCATCAAGAAAACCCCCATCCGGAACATGACCGACGCGGCCGTTGGCGCGGCCGTGGAAAAGATCCTGAACAGCAAGACCGGCAAGATCGGCTCCGTCACCATCAGGGGCGGAAACAAGACCGTCAAGGCCGCTATCAACCTGGTCAAGGGACACAAGTGCCCGCACTGCAAGAAGCCCGTCACGCGCCCCATGCGCGTGCACCCCGGCAACTGCGCCCGGCAACTCGCCTACGACATGGCCAGCGACGGAATCGACTGGAACGAAGCACCCACCGCCATGGACGCACAGGCCGACCGCCACAAGAAGTGGAACAACATCACCGGCGGAATGCAGTACGACGAGTACGGTAGCCGCATCTTCTTCGACGATGAGGGCAACCCGCTGTAAACACGAACCGCGCCCGGAGCAACCCGGGCGCGGTCCCATATCCGATGAGGAAACATGGTTAAAATCCCGAGGAAAGCCGTACGCGCCCTGCCGCGCGTATTCAACGCACACAACCTGTGCGTAGTGGAAAACTGCGGACACCGGGCCATCGCCCGCGTTCGCTTCCCCGGCGGCGTACTGTTGGACGTCTGCAAAGTCTGTCTCCCGAACTGCCCTGCCGGAATTGAGGTACTGGAGAAGATCACATGAGCACAGCGACCCCGTGGGTACTGAACTGGAGACTCCGCGACCCCGACAACAAAGGCAGAAAGAAAAGGCATCAAGAATACGCGTCTGAAGGAATGGCCCGGCACGATTGGAAAAAGCTTGTCGAGTCCGATTCGTGCGTGTCCGTCACTCTCGTCAACGACACACTCAGTTGTGTCCGCAACCGGATCGTCGCCGAATGGCCCCCGCGCGGAAAACGCAAGCGTCGCTGATACACTTCGTTGTGGGTTTCGGGAGACCCCGCAGACAACCCCCCTGGCGTGCCATCAGGGGGGTTGTCCTATTTCACGCCATCAGCATCACAATCGCCGCAACGAACAGCCACCAGAAGTGGAACGACTGATCGAGCGCGTACGCCCCGGTGCCCAGGGTGGGATTGTCGTCCCGGCCGTCACGGGGGATGCCCAGGGCGTAGAAATTCCGCTTGCCCAGGGCGCAGGCGAGTTTGCGAAGTGGGGTGCGCCGGTCGGCCCAGTAGTGCGTCACCGCAACCACGGCGAGACCAGCGGCCATGGGGCCGGGCGCGATGTGCACGCCGATCAGGTTCAGCATGGTCAGGCACACGACGGACGCGGCCATGTGGCCACCGACGTGCTTGGCGCACGCAACACGGCCGGGCCAGCCTTTCGCGCCCTTGCCGGCCGACTGGCATCCGGTTTGAATCCAGTGGTCGGCTACCTGGTGGGAGACGTACAGGGCTGCGTAGAGGGTTCCGAGGTCGGTGTTCATGGTGTCTACCGTGCCGGGGCGTGACGGTCGTGTCTGCGTCACCTGACACATTCGCTACAAGTTGACATCCCGTGTTCCGGCGGGGTAGGGTCTTGTCATGGGAGCGAACAGAATCGAAAGCGACACCACGAACGGGGTGATTCGCTACAAGTTCAACGGCAACCCGGCCGGCGACCCGACCGGCGGACCGCTCGAAAGCCTGAGAGCAGTTCGCGCCTGGTGCCGGAAGATCAAAACCGGTGACGGCGGATTCGGCGGAGACGAAATCGTCCTGCGCAAACTCGCCAAAACAATCGAAGACATGGCCGTAACCGAAGTCAAGAGAGGGAATCTCGCCCCATGATCGCCATCACCGACATCATTCTGGCCCTGAGCGGACTCGTCGCCGGATTCATCGGCGGACGCCTGTCCAAGCAACCACCCGCGCCCAAGTCCACGATGCCGCCCTGCTCCTGCGGGCACACACGCGGACAGCATGACAAGGGACGCGGCAAATGCCAGTGGACCAAGTATCACTCGTTCAACGAGTACTACGAACGGTGCAACTGTCAAATCTGGGACGGCCCCGAACGGCCCGAAGACATCATCCGCGACTTCCAGGGGTAGTCAATGCGCATTACCGCCAAACTCACCGACAACAACCAGGTGAGCGTCACATTTCACACCCGCAACACGCCCGTGAACATCGTTTTCGACAACATCCGGGAACTGAGCCGGGTCACGGACACCCTGAACGCCGAAGTTCGCACGCTCAAGAACGCGATGGACAAGCGCGACCGGCGACGCTGAATAGCACACGGCCCCACCGCACGGGGATTGCGGTGGGGCCGTGTAGTAGGTGTAGATCAGCCAGCCGGCGGGGTGGCCGGTGGCTGCGTCTCGACCGTGCCCGGGGTGATCGTGATCGTGGCGACGCTTCCCGGAACCACGTCTACCGCGAGGGTGGCGGACAGGGTTCCGTCCGTCACCGTCACGACCGCCGAACCCGGCGTGCCCGCGACCAGAAGCGCGGACTGCGTGTCCCCGGCCACCTGAAGCGCGGCCACCGTGTTGTCGTCGATCGTCCACGTCAGGGTGTCCTGAAGCGCTACGCCCTTGGCATCGGCCTCCGCGACAGCCAGAGTCACCTGTTCGTTGTCGTGAAGCTGCATTGTTCCTCCGGTGTGCGTGGTGCCGGTCGGTTGTCCGGTCGCCTGGTCGGTGATCTGTCCCGGGATGATGTCCATGAACGCGGGGCCAACCAGCCACGCGAACAGTGCTTCAGCCGTGGTGATCACACGTTCAACATCTCCCGTTCCCAAGGGAGACAGGAGCTCTACCGCGTACTGCAACGCCAACTGGCGTTGTGCGGTCGCGTCCACAAAGGTCACGTGCGTCCCCTTCCGGTTGATCGCACGGCGACCAGTCTAGAGGCGGCCGGCGTGACGCGCGATGATCAGCGGTCGCTGGCGTCCACGGTCAGGCCGACGCCCTGTGCACGCTCCCCGGCCTGGATCTTCTCGTGTGCCTGGGAGTTGACGACGGTCGGCGCGTACTGGATTTCGGCGTCCAGGTTCGACACTGCGGACTCCGGCTCCGGGGACTCCGGCGCGGGTGCGGGCGCGGCTTCCGGGGCCGTGGCGTCGTCGTGCTCCGGCTCGAATGGGTCGCTCATGTATGCCTCCTTGATCAGGTGTTCGAAGTCTACACAGGGGGTTCGACCAGCGCAGAGCAAAGGAGTTGACACTCCGGGCATGGTCGGGTAGAGTTCTCCTTGTCAGCACGAAGCGAACACCACGGAGGCCCGGTGGGCAAGAAATCCGAACCGATCGTCCCGAACGGGACCAAGATCAAATTCAAGGGCTCGCAACACGGCACCAACCAGCCCGTAGGCCGCGTCATGGGATACGAACCCGACACCGGCTACTACAAATGCCAGTTCACCACCGGCGGCGGAGTGTGGAAGCCGAAGCTTCTCCGCGACGAATTCTTGTTGGCGGGCGACAACTGATGTCCTACGAACAGAGGATGCGCGGAGAAATCCGCATCACCCCGCCCGTCACGTGGGACGAATACAAATCGACCACGCTGCACCGGGGCGAAGGATCCTACCCGTATCCGATTATGCTTCGCATGGAACGCGCGGTCCCTGTACCGGGAGCCCCGAAGCCACCGGCACATGGTGGCCCCGAATTCGTCGCTACCGCGCTCTATCCGGCCGGTGAAGCCTACGGGATCACGGAAACCATGGAAACGGCGGTTCCCGCGTTCGTGGAAGCGCTCAGCGGCACGCACACGTTCACCGGCTACCTGATTCGCCACGGCGAGGAACAGGGCGACGTGGAACGGTACAGCGTCCGCAACGGGGTGCTGGTCAGCGAAGAAGCACGGCTCGTGTGGCCGGACGGAACCGACGTCGCACACGACGACTACTGCCTGTAGGAGGCGCGCATGGAAATCACGTGCCCTGCCGCACGAACCATTGCGGACTGGCCGGTAGGCACCCGATTCCGGGTGAACAACATCATGTACACCAAACTGGGTGACACGGAATTCCTGAACACGTTCCTTGCCAAGACGTTCAAGGACGGCAAGGAAAAGGACGTGAACCTGACGGTGTACAAGTCCGATTCGATCACACTGGTGAGGTTGCCGTCATGAAATGGAAAGTCATTCTCAACGGCAAGGAAATCGGCCAGGTGGATCACGCCACCCTGACCGTAGGGGCACCGCAATGGTGTAACCGCGTGTGCTACCTGGTCGAATCGATCGACTACAAGAAGCACGCCGTGACCGTGAAGGAACACCCGGCCAATGCCGGAAAGTAGACAAATCGCCATCGTGTACGCCCATTCCACCGGAACATTGGACGAGTATATGGTCACTGTTCCGGTGGGATGGGACGACATGAATCACGCCCAAAAACGCTACTGGGCAACTAACTGGTTGAAGCGCAAGAATTCGACGCTCACCTACAAGTATTTCGAGAGGAAACCGAAGTAATGGGGGCTCCGGCCGGTTTTCTTCAGTTGAAGTACCGTGCGCCGGGTGTGGCACGGATGCGGAGCACCACGGTTCGCAAGCCTGGCAACTGGGCGGAGATGACCACCAAGGACCGGAAGGCGTGGGCACTCGCGGAATGTGAGCGCGTGTGTCCGGGAGCGAAGGAAGTGAGTCTGAGGTAATGCAGTGAGCGACGACGCCGAGAAGCTTCACATTGTCTACTACCCGCGAGGCTCGTTCACCCACCAGTTCTATACGGTGTCGGCTCCGTACCGGTGGGAGGACATGACCCCCAAGGAACGCGCGAAGTGGGCTAAGGCCGCGTTGAAACGCAAGAACTCCACGTGGCGGTACGTTCAGATCAACGGGTACAAGTACTGACGTTAGGCCGAACGGTTCACCCGTTCGGCCTAACTTTTGTTCAAGGAGTTGACATCCCGCCACCGGTCGACTAATGTCATAAGTGTCAGAAACACCAAGGAGGACACACCAATGCCGGCACCGAAAATCGAAGAAGGCGACAAGGTCCGCTTCACCTACACCGCCCCGGGCAACACCAGGCCCTCCACCCTCGACGGCAAGATCATCGGCTTCCAATTCAAGTCCCAAAAGGCCGTCATCGAAGTCAAGGGCGTAGGGGCCATCACCGTCCCGATTGCCGACATCATCCGCAAGCTCGGCTAGACTTCCCGCAACTCCAACCAGAACCATGAGGGTGACGCGAATGGGGCGCAAGCCTCACACCTAGTCTCACCGGGACTAGGTAAGGACAACTCCATGATCCGTCGCCGCATCGTGACCGCCGACGAACAGGACGTCTACACCGGATGGCGTCGGCTGTACACGTGCTACCAGCGCGCCGGCAAGGTCCGCAAGGTGAAGGTGACAACCCACCGCCGCGAACGCCGTGAGGCCAAGGTAGAAATCGCCTCCCAGCTCCGCGACCAGTAACCCGAACGGCCCCCAGGGTGATCCTGGGGGCCGTTCGGTGTTCGGTCCGCACCGAACACCGATCACGCCGCGCCGGACGTCCACCACCACCCCTGGACACGACCAGCCAACTCGTGCCGGCCGTCAGCTGCCAAGGCCCGCACGGTGACAGTCACGTCCCGCTCGTCCACCGCCCCGTTGTCCCGGGTGACGGTGCCGGACGGGGCCACGGTGAGCAGCCCGGCCCGGTGGCCCTGAACGCGAATCGTCACATCTGTCATGCCGGCAACGTAGAACGGCCCCCACCCGGTCGGGTAGGGGCCGTTCCGTGCCTGTTCGTCAGAGCGCGTCCGGGTGGACGCACACGCAATCCGGGCCGTGCATCCGCATCACCTCGACACCGGACAGCACGTCCCGCACCGTGTCCGAAAAGCACACGGCCGGAACCGCCCACTTGGCGTCGAGACACTTGTGGTCGCCGTAGTAGTCCAGGACCGCGCCCGGGTCCGTGTCGGTCGGCGGGAGAACGATGGTGCGCCGGGTGCCGATGTTGAGCACGGCCGCGTGGGCGAGGTAGCCGCCGGCCGTGGTCCGGGACTGCGTCTTGAAGCCCAGGGCGCGGAGCTCGGACAGGAACGCGCCGTGGTGGTGGTGGATGCGGCCGGTGATGGTGGTCATCAGGTGCTCCCTGGTGTCGGTGTTTGACTGACAGGAACCACTCTAGCCAGTCAGACGCGGGATGTCAACTCCTTTGCTTACGGAGTACGGACGGCAACACCACACGCACCCACGGCACACTGTCCACCAAAAACTCCACCCGCACACGGCCCTTACTCGCCGCTGCCTTCACCACACCCGGAATCCCCACCGGAATACCATCCCGATTCGCGTAGGACGACACCTTGTCACCCACCCGAAACAAGGTGCCATCACAATCAAAAAACGCCACTTCCATTCCCTTCGCACGGGAATACCCCCGAACCTGTCGGGGGTATTCCGTCACTTGCCGTAAGTCTTTCGAATCAATTCCAGTGACACCCAGTGGCCTTTACCGGGACTAGTTTCCAGCCACGCGCGCTGTGTCGCAAGGTTGATTCTCGTCATAGTGCCGGACACTGTCCCTCCGGCAGACGTCGTCACCGTCACCGTGTCACCCATATCAGGAAAAGCCATCAGGTCCGATCCCACCAACGTTGAACCTTGCCAGCCATGTCGGACAGGCCGTTCAGAATGAACGCGGACCTGACCACAGCGATATCGCTGCTGAGCACCGCCGCGCCGGACTTGTCACTAACCACGCCACCCGAAGTCACCTCGAACACGACGGTTCGCCCACCCTTCTTGTGGTGTCGAATAGTGTAGTTGCCGTTTCGGGCAATGACGGTCGTAGTGACCTTGCTACTGTCACCCACTCTGGTCAGCCGCCCGCTTGTAGCTCCTAGCGTGCGCAGTGCACACCTTGGCCTCTACGGTCCGGGTCTTTCCACCTTCGAATTCGCTGCGCTCAATCCAGGTGGTTGCGCTGTTCTTGCACGCCGCGATGTAGCACGTTCCCTTACCGGGGTAGCGGTAATTCGCCACGTTTCCCCTCAGTAGTAGCTGAACAGGACATAGAGGCACCCGACGAGAATAGCGAGGCTTGTACCGAACACGATTCGTGTCGGGATGCTTCTGTTGCGTTCGAGCGTGAGTCCCACCGTTGCGCCGAATAGCGCGAATGCGCTTCCGAGTACGGCGGAGACCAGAATGATTGCGATCACGCTTTCCAACCTTGCGATGCAAGTCTAACCGTTGAGTCCTGGTGTGTCAAACCCTTGGGTGGTGGTGCTGGTCACAACACCACCACCCACCGGTCACCAGTCCGAAGACGGCGCGTCGTAGCTCACCGGAGCGTCGTAGGACGGCGACGGATCCACGTCCACGTAGACGCCACCGCCCACGTTCACCTCCAGGTCGCCCGTGCGCATGTCCACACCCAGGCCACCACCCAGGTTCAGCACCGCGTCACCCGTGGCGACATCCACACCAACGGCCGGCGTGTCGTCGAAGTAGCCATGGTGGTGGTGGTGCGTGTCAGTCACCACGACCGTCGTGGCCGGGCGCACGTAGCGCACACGCGCACTGTTGTGCGTCACACAGCCGTCATAACCAGCGTTACGCGCACTTGCGCACGCCACACAGCGAGGATGAAACACGGTCACTCCTTCACGAGCTGCCTGGTCGGAACCTGGTAGTACTTCGTTTCCTTCTTGCCCATCCGAGTCTCCACAACCTTCACACTGGTCGTGGTGGGGGTCGATTCCACCCCTGGGCCGCTCACCCGGACCATGCACGATTCCGTGATAGAACGAACCCTCGAACGGGCCAGGAAACTTGACCTTGTCCCCCTTGACGAATTCGGCCATGTCTCCCTCTCCTTGGCGGACTCTCCGCGCGGGCCGTGAGGGAATCGAACCCCCGAACCATTCGGCCCTGCCTAGCTCACGCTGGGCGGCTGATCACAGTCACGTCGTCCGGTTCGACCCGGAATCCCTGATTGCTCGAACCCATCACGGTCAACGTCCCATCATCGGACTTGCCGACCACGCGACCGCGCCTTTCCATGCCATCATCCTCGAACGTCACCACGTCCCACAGGCGGGGGGTTTCCGATCCGTTCATGGTGCCATCCTCTCTGTGTCGTCACTGAGAGGATGGCACACGGGCGGCTACTCCTTGCCGAGCGGGATTTCCGTGACCACGAACGCCTTGCCCTTGCCGGGGCCGTTCTGCGCCTTGGTGCGTGCCTCATCCACGGTGGACGCGGTCACGGTGCCCAACAGACGGCCTTGCGTCTTGCCTTGGCCCGGTTCGCGTACCTCGAACTTCCCGGATCCGGGCACCGGGTCGTGCCCGAAGTCCCTGACGTTTCCCATTCGCTACCTCTTTCGTTTCCTGGGGGGTTTGGATGGGGTCCAGGGGCCGATGACGGCCCGGTGGATAAGGACCATGGCGCAGTGTTCACGGTTCAGTGCGGCGGCGAACACGGCGGCCGGGTTGCTGTCGGTGGTGGCTACGGCGTTGGCCTTGTGCCAGCTGTTGGCGAGTTGCCGGGTGCCTGCGTCCCAGTAGCCGGGGGAGCGGACGCTGTGCGCCCGCTCAACCCCGGCCGTGACGGTGGCCTCCCGCTGTTCGGGGGTCACCACTGGCCCAGGGCGTGACCGTCGTAGGAAACCTGCCACTGGGCGACTCCCAGGGCCGCGCGGAGCGTCCGCGTGCGGGTGACCTCCATAGGGGCCTGCCCGTAGGTGGTGTGCTGGTCGACGACCCACTGAAGGGTGTCCTTGTCGAACCACACCATGGCGGCCGTGACGGCGGAGCCGTGGAATGCGCCCTTTCGGGCGTACACGTTGTAGTAGGTGTTGGCCGTGCGGGAGATGGCGACGTGGCATCCGACGAATTCCACGTCCATGGCGATTGTCTTGTGGCCGACCTTGGCGGGGGCCACGGCCGCGAAGGCGGCGGTGTCGCGGACCGGGAGGGAGATCGTGGTGTTCATCGGGTGCTCCTTGGTGGTGGGGGGTTGCTGTGTTGTGTCTAAAGACTAACCGACGGAACGGGGGATGTCAACTCCTTGGCATCCCCCGTTCGAGTGAACGTCAGCCCTCGACCAGGTTCCCTGTCGGGTAGTCGATTGCCATGTTGTACGTGCGATCCACCACCTTGCGGCCGGAACCGTCCCGGTTGTACGCGGTCACGCTGAACCGCACACCCACACGGGTGGGCTTGCTGTCACCCCGGAACGTGTGCTCCTCGTAGCCCTTCTGGTCCCCCAACACCTCGTAGTAGTCCCGGAACACCAGGACCATTCCCTTCTTGAGCTTGTCGCCCTTGACGTGCTTCACTTACATCTCCCTTTTGGCCATGATCAACTCTTTCCTGGCAGTTGGCGGATGTCTCCCCGGTACACGCGGATCACCTCATTGGCGTCCGCATTGCGGGTGCGGCCCCCAAGGTTGCGGACCGGGAGGTACTGGCGTCCCAGCTGATCGCGCTGAGGTTGTCCCAGGACCTTGCCCAGAATCCAGCGGCGGCCGTCTTTCCATTCGACGATGGCGTCGGTCTTGAACTTGACGTACCGCTCCTTGTGGGTGAAATCGCCTCCCATCCCCATCGTGTTCTCCCTGGGTTCGTTCCGTGCTGACAACGAGAACACTACCCGGCCAGTCTCGGGATGTCAAACCCTTGAGTTGTGACCTAGGTCACCCTGCTCAAACAGTTGACATCCCGTGCCGTCCTGGCTAGTGTTAGTCCCATCAGCACAGCACCAAACACCAGGGAGCACACAGTGACCACTACGACCCGTCGCCGCGACGTCCACGCCCCGTCATCCGACCGATTCGACCCGGAGCTCTACACCTGCTACGGCGTCTTCGACTTCACCCCCGAATTCGACTACATGCAGGTTCAGGACCGCATTGCCCTGGTCAACAAAATGATCAGCAAGGGCTACAAGTTCGGCGGATCCGCCACCGGCGGTTGCGGCCACTGCGGCACGAACATTCGCTACGGCGCACTCATGGCCCGTGACGACGTCATGGAAATGATTTGGGTCGGCGAAACGTGCCTTGACGGCCGATTCGAACTCACCAAGAACGAGTTTCAGAAGCTCCGCAAGAACGCCTCACTCAACCGTGAACGCATCGCAAAGGCCGCCCGATTCGAGGCCCTGTGCGACGAAAACCCCGACCTCGCATACGCCACCTATCACGAGAACATTTACAACGTGATCGTCACCGACGACGGCGGCCGATTCGGAAACGTCGCTGACTGCTCCTGGGAACTCATCACCATGGGCGACATCGTGGACAAGGCGTACCGCTACGGCGACCCGTCCCCGAAGCAACTGGCGTTCATTTCCAAACTGGTCGCCAAGGTCAGCGACAAGGCCGACGCCTACACGGCCAAGCTTGCCGCTCAGGCCACCGAAACCCCGGCCGCGCCCGTCCCCACCGGCAAGGGCGTCAAGGTCACCGGGACCGTCGTCAAGGTTGATTGGAAGGAAAACGCCTACGGTGGTCGACTCGTCATGACCGTCAAGAATGACGCCGGATGGCTGGTATGGGGCACCGTGCCGCAGTCCCTCACCGTGGATGAGCGCGGCTACACCACCGCCGATTCCGCCGTCAAGGCCGGTGACGCCGTTTCCTTCACCGCCACCATTGAAGCCAGCGACCGGCCCGAATTCGGATTCTTCAAGCGCCCCACCAAGGCCGTTCGAATTGCCAAGTAAATACCCGCTCCCCCGGCCAGAATGGTCGGGGGAGCGTTTTCTGTCACGAGTGCAACTGTTGGTGACCGCCGTCAAGAGTGCCGCGCGACGGACAACGGGGCGCGGGTGTTGGGGGTCACCTGATCGGACTACATCAAACAGTTGACATCCCGTACCGGACCGACTAGTGTTCCAGTCATCAGGGAGAACCCACTCCCACCAACCACCGGAGGTAGCAATGAACATCAACCCCGCCAACCTGACGAACCTCGAAATCGGCGCGACGCGGACCTTCGGTTACGACCGATTTTCGGTTCTGGGCAAGCGAGTTGCCCCGACCGAGTGGACGTTCACCCTTCTCACGTCGAAGATGGAAGAGTCCGACTACTTCTCGCAGGTGTTCAGCCGCGACGGTGGCCGCACGTTCATGTCGCACGCGAACTACAACGGCGGCGACTCGTTCACCTCCGACGCGGAGCACCACTCCGCGCGGTCCGCCATCGTGGACGCTCTGATCATCCTGGTGATTGGCTGATTCACCCGATCGGGGGGTGTCAAACAGTTGACATCCCCCGATCCTTCGATTAGTGTCATAGACACACCAACCAGGGAGGCCCCAGTGAACGCCAACGCTCGCACCGCACGCGCCACAGTCCGCACCATGCGCCGGAACAACAGAGTGACCCGCGCGGCACACAAGGCCGTGGCCGCCGGCCCCGCGTCGGCAAAGCACCACATGATCGTGGCCGGGGTGCCCGTGGCAACCGCTGAGAGGTTCGCTGGCGCGTTTTCCCGGGGCATGGTGGCCACGGACAAGGTGACCGTGGAAATCAAGCTCAGGGGCCGTGTCACCAAGCGTGTCGAGGTGAAGCGGTATGACGCGGACACGGCCGCCGCGCGTATGGCGACCTACCGGCCCAAGGACAAGACGGCGGCGGCTGTGTTCGAGCGCGTGGCCGCGTGATGTGATTGACGCCACGTGGGGTGTCAAAGAGTTGACATCCCACGTGGCACCGATTAGAGTCTTACATGTCAGCACGGAACGAACCGAAACCCCGGAGGACACCATGGCCCGCACCAGCACCCCCGCCAACCTGCGCCCCACCGCCGCTCAGCTGGTCCTGTTGGCCCGGCTGTACGACAACCACGTTCACACCACGTTCGCGGCCGGCAAGGGCCAGACGGCAACCCAGCTAGGCCGACTGGTCGTTAAGGGCCTGGTGACCGAGGACAACGGCACGTACCGACTCGCGGTGTCCGGCGCGGTGACCGCGTCCATGCGTCCCGGCCAGCCCAACCACGACATTGCCGGCATGGGTGGCTACGGCACCATTGACAGGCTGAACCGGGAGGAGTCGCGGTGTGACTACCACATCAAGGCGGCCCGGTACGGCGCGGCCACGATCGAGTTGACGGAGCAGTTGAAGGCGAACGCCTGGCACGCGCGGGTGCGCCGTGCCGCGATCAGCCGGGCGCGTCGGGGCTGGTGATTCACTCGTTCGGGGGATATCAAAGAGTTGACATCCCCCGAACCTTCGACTAATGTTCTTGTTGTCAGCACGGAACGCACCAAGCCGAGGAGCCCACGATGAACCGCTACACCCGCACCGAAGCCGCCCGAATCGTCGCCCTGATCGCCGCTCTGCCGGCCGAGGCCCAGCGCGCCGAAATCGCCATCACGGTCAACGGCGTCCGCCGGATCGCCGGCTACGTCTGGCACGACACCAGCGGTGAGAGCGTCCACGCGTGGCGGCTGTACACGCCGTTTCACCCGGCCACGGTCAGCGTCCGTGACACCGCCTATGAGGCGGTTCGGTACGTGGAGCGGGTGTTCGACACGTTCAAGGGCCACAAGAACGTGACGCACCTGGACAACCCAGCCCTTCTGTCCTGACGGTCCCCGCTTCCCGGGGTGTCACTCGAACGGCCCATAGCCAAAGAGTTGACATCCCGGGACTCCCCGGTTAGTCTTTACATATCAGCCCGGAACGAACCAAGGAGCCAGAAATGACCGAGACCATCCCCACCGCCTCCG
>Ga0207663_10000131_pt1 | contig 35702 bp, 27 predicted proteins | sample LARL53metaG_FD_184346 | JGI IMG/M metagenome (GOLD analysis project Ga0207663, IMG submission 184346) | Corn, switchgrass and miscanthus rhizosphere microbial communities from Kellogg Biological Station, Michigan, USA - LAR L5-3 metaG... | ecosystem: Host-associated > Plants > Roots >...
CGGCGGCTATGTGCGCGACTCCCTCACTGGTCGGCCCCTTGGGCACGCGGTCGTGAGCATCGAGGGGTTGCCGCTCACGGTGTCGACCACGGATAGCGGCTTCTACGTCTTGCGGCTGCCGGTTGGCCGGCGCTTGTTGCGCGCGAAGCGCATCGGCTATCGACCGGCGGAGCGCACCGTAGTGGTCGTAGACAGTCAGAGTGTGGAGGTGGACTTCCAGCTATCGCCCAGCGCGACGCAGTTGGATGCCGTGCTCGTGACGGCCACGGGTCCGCGGCGGCGCGTCGAGTTAGGGAACGATATCACCCTCTTGAGACCCGACTCGATCACCACACTCCAACCGGTTCGGAACGTCACCGACCTACTTAGCACGCATGTGCCTGGGCTCGAAGTGCAGCACACGTCGGGGACGCCGGGGGATCCCGCGAGGCTGCGGCTTCGCGGTGCGAGCAGTGTCCTGGAGACGAACGACCCCATCGTGATCGTGGATGGTATCCGCGTCTACTCTGACCAATCGTCAGCGCGCGCGGCAAATCTCGCGACGGGGCAGACGTTCCCAGCGCCGTCGCCGATCGATCAGATCGATCCCACGTCCATTGAGACGATCGAGGTTTTGAAGGGGCCATCGGCGGCAACATTGTACGGGCAGGACGCCGCCAACGGCGTGATCGTCATTACCACGAAGCACGGGCAAGCTGGCCCGCCGCGGTGGACCACGAGCATCGAGCGCGGACTGACCAACATGCCCGGAGCCTACCCGCTTGCCTACTTCCGCTTCGGCCACGGGTTAGCCGACAACACATCGCGCCCGTGCACACTTCAAGACCTAACCTGCGTGACGGACAGCGTCGTCCGCTTCCAGTTGTTGAATGTTCCGCAATACACGGTGCTGGACCAGGGGAAACGCACGGCGGTCACGGTGGGCGTATCGGGGGGGGCGTCGAGCGGACTGACCTACGCCGTCAGTGGGGACATCTCGGACGAACTGGGGCTTATTCGGCTCCCGACGGTCGAGGCGAGTCGTTATGCCGCGAGCCACAGTGGCAGCGCCCCCCCCGGCTGGCTACTGCGCCCCGACCAGTATACGCGTTGGGGCGCAACCAGTCGGCTCTCCGCGCAGCTCGGGAAGACAGCGAGGGTCGACTTGACCACGATGTTCGGGCGCGGACATCAGTACCGCTCTTCGCTCGAGCAGGACCTCCAAGGGCTGATGGGAACGTACTACGACGCCGCGACGGGGCAGTACTACGTCGCTGAGGGACCAACCTTCTCGCCCGGCGACGCCTTGCTGTCGCGGTTCTACCAGCGAGTGGAGGACATCCAGACCACGTTTACAAACGGAGCGAGCCTGAACTGGCAGCCGCAGCCATGGTTGCAGGCAAGCGTCGACGCGGGACTCCAATTCCTGAGCCGCGACGATCAGGGTTTGCTCCAGAACGGGCTCGACCCCAGTGACACGGCCGGGTTCATTGACATCGGTCACGGTCAATCGCTCGTCCGCACAGTGAATGTGCGGGGCACGGCGACCACGACGATCCCGTTGGGGTTCCGCCTCCAGACTGCGGTGGGCGTGAACTACACTAGTACGAGCACGAACGACTTCCAGGAGTCTGCGCAGGGTCTGGCACCCGGCACCACCTCCGTGACGCAGGCGAGTCAGTTTTCCAGGCCCAATCAGAACGGGCTCGACGTAACGAGCTTCGGCTGGTACGTGGAGCCGACGCTCTCGCAAAAGCGATTCTGGATCTCCACGGGGGTCCGGATTGATGGAGGAAGCACGTTTGGCACGCACGTCACGCTGCCTGTGTTCCCGAAGCTAAGCTTCTCATACCTCGTGTCCGACGAGCCCTGGTTCCCAGCCAAGAGGATCGTCAACAGCCTGCGGCTGCGCGTGGCGTATGGGCGTGCCGGGACGTGGCCCGGTCCCGCCGACCAACTTCGTCTGTTCGCCCAGGTGCCAGAGTTCGTCGATTCCCAGTTGGTCACGACGACCCAGCTGACAACGCTCGGCAACACGCAACTCAAGCCCGAGCGCTCGACGGAAACTGAGGGCGGTTTCGACGCTGATTTGTTCGACAGTCGGTTATCGATCACCATGACCGGCTATCACAAGATGCGCTTCGACGCCCTCATGCAAGTACCTCTCCCGCCGTCGGTGGGCGGCGCCGGCGTTGTGAGCGGCCTCCCCTCCACCGTTCTCAAGAACATCGGGGTGATTCGGAACACAGGGCTAGAGCTCACCCTCGGGTTCGAGGCGGTGCGGAGCGACCTGGTCACGTGGAGTGGGCAGCTAAACTTCACGCGCAACCGCAACATGGTCATTTCGCTCGGTCCGGGCATCGCGCCGTTTTTCCTCAGCCAGAATCAGCGGGTGGCGGCGGGCTACCCCCTCTTCGGCTTCTGGGCGCGTCCCGTCGTGGGGTACGCAGACGTGAACCATGACGGCGTGATTGAGCCGAGCGAGTTATTGCTCGGGGACTCGGCGGTGTTCATGGGTGACGCCAGCGCTGGATACCAGGCGAGTTGGCACACGACACTCGGCTTGGCGCACGGGGCGCTCACGGTTGACGCAGGCTTCGACTACCAGCACGGACTCACCCAGCTCAACCAGACGCTGGCTCAGACGCAAGTTTTTACTCAGGGGCTCAACGACCCCAACGCCTCCTTCGGCCAACAAGCGGCTGCGGCGGCCCTGTCGCAGACCTTGTACGGCGCCTATCAGACGGTTTCGACACTGCGCTTCAATAGCATGACCGTGAGCTACCGCATGCCGCCGGCTGTGGCGCGGCGCTTGGGCGCGGCCGCGCTCAGCATAGCGGTGCAAGGGGCGAACCTCGCGCTCTGGACCAACTATCACGGGAAGGATCCGGACGTGAACGTCAATCCGACTGGAAACCAGGTGACCGACGCGGGCCAGTTGCCAGTTCCTAGGACTTGGCAGGTTCGCGTGAGCGCGAGCTACTGAGACAGGGACGGAGCGCGCACATGCGGACAGGACTGATTGGGGCGATAACCGGTGCCAGTGCCTTGATCGGCCTCGGACTACTCGGCTGTTCACCAGAGCAAGTGGTCGGCAATGCGCAACTGCCGCCCAATGTGGCAGACCCGAAGACGACCGAGACACCCGCCGGGGCCGTGCTCGCCTATCGCGGCGCGCTCGCGACCTTTCAAACGGCTTTCGGCAACTCGCCCGCTTCTGTAATCGCTTCGGGCGGCCTGCTAGGGGATGAGCTCCAGACCGCAGGCATCGGAGAACCGGCTGGCGCCTCTGACTTCGCGACGTCGTTGGACGCTCGCCGGTTGCCGGAAGTCGAGAACACCGATCTTGAGGCGAACGCACCTTACGTAGCGACCTATGGCTGGCTCCACGCGGTACGCGGGCAGGCGCAGGAGGCGCGGGGCCTGCTGATCAACTTCGGTGGAGACACGCTGCGAGCACTCGTTGGACGCCTCGACGCCACGGAGGGCTACGCTGACATCTTCCTAGCGGATCTGTTTTGCTCGGGAATCCCCCTGAGCACCATCGACTTCGGCGGCGATTATACTCTCGAGTCCGGCTCCTCAACGACCCAGGTTTACCAGCGCGCGATCGCGCTCTTCGACTCGGCCCTGACCTTCGCCGTCGATAGCGTACGCTTCCTCGACTTCGCCCGCATTGGCGAGGCGCGCGCTCTCTTGGCATTGGGCCAGTACGCCCAGGCCGCCCGGGCCGTAGCCGAGGTCCCTGATGGCTTCCGGTACGAGCTGTTCTATCTCGGCGAAGGCAGCGGACAGGCGCCGAACTTTGCAGCTCTCAACTTCAACGGTTCCACTCCGTGGAACTACACGGTCGCGGATCGTGAAGGACTGACCGGCCTCGACTACAGGACGAGTGGAGATCCGCGGACGGCCAGTACCGCCATCGCAACAAATCAATATGGCCGCACGCTCTACCACCCCGACAAGTATGCCACCGACGGGTCGAGCTCGATCGTTCTGGCGGACTGGGTCGAAGCGCGCCTCATCGAGGCCGAGGCCGCGCTGCAGGCGGGCGACGTGACGACCTGGCTTGGCAAGCTCAACCACCTGCGGGAGACGGCGATTTCTCCAGCCCTCCCCGACACGACGGACCCCGGGACTCCCGACACGCGGGTGGATCTCCTGTTCCGGGAGCGGGCGTTCTGGCTGTTCCTGACGGGCCACCGACAGGGCGACCTGCGGCGCCTGATCCGTCAGTACGGCAGGGATCCGAATCAGGTGTATCCCACGGGTCCCTATCCCGGCGGGCCGGGAGCATACGGCAGCGATGTGACCGCGCCGGTACCAGCCACCGAGCGCCTGTACAACCCTCAGTTCACCGGCTGCATCAGCCGCGGCGCCTGACGGAATTCGAGGATGAGGCGACTCTTGCCCAATCATTCGTTGTTGCGGACCCATACGGCGCTTGGTGGCGTGTTTCGGCTCCTGCGTATAGGTGTTGTGCTCGTGTTCGTGAGCTGCGGAACTGATGCGGTCGCGCCAGTGCCCACATCAAACCCCGCGGCGCTGTACTGGGCGCTTACGCTCGATCACCACGCCGTCACGCTCTCGACGACGAGCCCCTACGACACATCTCGGCTCACGGCGACGCCGCGTGACGCGAGCGGCGCTCCGCTCGGCGTGCCTATTGCGGTCACTTATCAGTCAACTGACTTGGCGCACGTGGGGGTCAGTTCGGATGGCGTGTTGCAGGCGGTTGCGCCCGCGTCGCAAATCCAAGTGGTCGCGACCCTCTCGCTCGGCAACGTTACGCATGTCGACACCGCTGTGGTGAACGTCACCACGGATTCCTCTCCACCGGTCCTCACGAGCTTCTCCATCCACCCGGTACCTCCGGATAGCGCCATCTGGGATGCCAACGCCCTCACACCGTTCTTCAATGTCCTGGGCGGCAAGGTCCTCTCGGCGCAATTACTCGACGCGGCCGGGAACGCGATTCCGGGGCTCGCCGTGGATTTCCGATCCTCGGACCCGACGATCGCCACGATCGATCCCGTGAGCGGGACTCTCACCGGTATGCGGCCGGGCCGGATCACGATCATGGCCAGTGCCACAGCGTACGGAGTGACGAAGGCCGACAGCGTGCCCTTCACAATCACGATGCCAATCATCAACGACATGGTCGTTACCCAGATGGACGTTGGACCTGTGAGCTTCGTCGCCAACGAGGTAACGATCAGGCAAGGCGGAACGATCCTCTTTGCGGACTTCACCCGCCAGCCAGTGGACATAGTGTTCGACGATTCGACGCACGTCGCGCAAGACTCATTGATCTGCGGGTGTGGAGCTGGCAACATCCCGCCGTTCGGCGCCGACTCGACGAATTTCTTCGCCGACCTGACCACTCGGAGTTTTCCCACGCCGGGCACGTACGCGTTTCACAGCACGCTCGTCCCGGGTTTGAGTGGCAAGATTATTGTGACGGATCCTCCCGCGCGGGCACCTGCGGCAGGGACTCGGACCGCCGTCCCGTGAGAGTTACGCGGCGCGGATTCCTGGAAGCCGGGACAACGACGGCGCTGCTCGCGTCCGTGCCTCCCTGGCTCGTCGCATCGCTGCCGGGGCGGACGCCTGGCCGAGGCGGCGTTGTCCCGCCCGTGACCGACGCAGATATCCGGGAGCTCGCCCTGCGCGCCGTGGATGCCGCACGCGGCGCCGGCGCCGCGTACGCCGATGTCCGGCTCACCCACATGTACAGGCGCTCCATCGACTCTAAGCGCTCCGTCTCTGATACGGAGGAGATGGCCGTCGGGGTGCGGGTCCTCTTCAACGGCTACTGGGGCTTCGCCGCAGGCCCGACCTGGACCGCCGACGAGGTGACCCGCTTGGGGCGCGAGGCGGCCGCGGTTGCGAAGGTCAACGCCGGAGGGAAACCGCGATTCGTCGAGCTCGCCCAGGTGTCGGCGAGCAAGACGGGACACTGGGAGACTCCGATTCGGATTGACCCCTTCAGCGTGCCGATCGACGAGATCATGGATTTCCTCATGGGCATCAACGTGTACGTGGGCGAGGCGTACCCCGGCATCGGCACCCAAACGGGCTGTCAGTTCACCCGCCGCGAGGAAGCCTTCGCTTCCACGGAGGGCGCCTATCTCACGCAGGTATTCACCACCACGGGTGCCGGACTCGGGATTCTCCTGGAGAACGCTCCCCAGGGGGAGCAAAATGGAATCGGGAGCGATTTGCTCCTGCCGGCCGCGCGGGGCTGGGAGTACATACGGGACAACGATGCCGCGTTGCGCGCCGAGCCTTCCCGTCTCGCGGCGATCCTCGAAGCCGACTGGCGGTTGCCCTGGAAGCCCGTGGACGTGGGCCGCTACGACTTGATCCTCGACGTTGCCGGTATGGGTGGGTTGCTGAACGCGACCCTCGGGGCGGCCACGGAACTGGACCGAGCGCTCGGCTACGAGGCAAATGCGAGCGGCACGAGCTATCTCGACGATCCGCTGGCCATGCTCGGTGAGCTGCAAGTGGCCTCTCCCATCGTCACGATCACGGGGAACCGCTCCGCCCCCGGCGCCCTGGCGACCGCGCAGTGGGACGCGGAGGGCGTGCGACCGACGGACTTCGCCTTGGTCAAAGACGGCGTCCTCATCGATTACTTGACGACGCGCGAGGCGGCCGGTTGGCTGAAGGAGACGTATGCGAAGCGAGGGATGCCGGTGCGCTCGCACGGCTGCGCCAACGCGCAGTCCGCGTTGTTCGCCTCCATGCTCTTTCCACCGAACCTGCGCCTTGAGCCTGGCAAAGAAGATACGGGGCTTGATGACCTGGTTGCCGGCCTCGACCGCGGCGTGTACGTGCGGGATCTCCGCTTGGGGGTGGACTTCCAGCAGCGCGACGGTTGGTCCGTGGGCGGTCTCTTCTACGAGGTGAAGGGTGGTAAGCGAGTGGCTCGCCTCGCGCACGCCGGGCTCCTGTTCCGGACGACGGATCTCTGGAAGGCGCTGACCGCGCTCGGCGGACCGAAAGGCTTTCGATGGACCCCGGCGGGACGCACCAAGGGGGAGCCGGCACAGACCGTGAGCTACAGCGTCGGCGCGGTCCCCGCCCGCTTCAAGCAGCAGACGATCATCGATAGCTGGAGGACGGCGTGACCGGGCCTGCGCGCCGCAACCCGATCGCCCGCGCCCCGGAGTGGCTCACCGCGCTGTTTGGGGAGCCCGCGAAGAAGTTTCTCTCGCAGGCCGACTGCGAAGCGGTGGCCGCTCGCGCCCGTGGGTTCGCGCAGGGCGGCGGCGTGACCAGGCTCTTCGTAGACAGTTGGTGGGTAGGGGAATTGCGCTGGGCACTCAATCGCGTGAGCCTCGCGAGTGACCGGCGCAACGACGAGCTTCTTCTGAGTCGCTCGATCCATGGGGCCGGGGGCTTGGTGACCACGAACCAGATCGACGACGTCTCGCTCGAGGGCGCCGTGCGGGCTGCTGAGCGCATCGCCCACTACCAGGCCACGAATCCCGAGGAGCTGCCCGAGACACCTCCTCGCTTCGATTACTTGAAGACGGCGATATGGAGCGACGCGACGTTCGGGCAGCCGTCCAGCGACCGGACGGTGGCGGCGCAGCGGATCATCGCGCCCGCCGAGCAAGCAGAGATGGTTTCGTTCGGCTTCCTCGCCGTGCAGGCCGCGGGACACGCCGTGATCGACCCGGCGCTAGGGCGGCCGCTCTACGCTCCCTACACCGCCGCGCAGTGCTCGATGACCGTGCGCGATCCTCAGGGAGTCGGCTCCGGGTGGGCCGGCTTGAGCTCGTACGATTGGGCGCGGATCGATCCCGAGGCGCTCGCCCGGCGGGCGCTCGAGAAGTGCCTCGCCTCGCGCCATCCGGTGACAATCGAGCCGGGGCGCTATACCGTCGTCCTCGAGTCCCAGGCTGTTCACGACCTTATACGATTCGTGGTGAACAAGTTCTACGGGCGTGAAGAAGCCGAGCGTATCCCGAGTCCATTCCATTTGCGTCAGAACTTCTCGAAGCTCGGCCTCCAGATCGCCAATGGCCGGATAACGATTACGCAAGATCCCGCCGACCCGGACCTGGGCGTCCTTCCCTTCAGCGACGACGGCCAACCAGTGGGACCGGTGACGTGGGTTGACCATGGGTTCCTGACCCGGCTCGCCCATTGGCGCGATTATGCGCTCAAATGGCTGCACGAGAATGAGCCCGTCGTCAACCGCTGGGATTACCGCATGGCTGGCGGGACGACGACCGTTGAGGAGATGATCCGGTCGACCGAGCGCGGCCTCTTGGTCACCCGCTTCTCGAACATCGACGTGCTGGATAACGACAGCCTGCTGATGACGGGCGTGACGCGTGATGGGCTGTGGCTCATCGAGCATGGCAAGATCTCTAAGGCCGTCAAGAACCTCCGGTTCACCGAGTCGCCACTGTTCGTCCTGAACAGCGTCGACATGCTGGGTCTGCCGGAGCGTGTCTTCAGTCCCGGGGCGCCGGCGATCGTGCCGCCCCTCAAGGCTCATGACTTCAGCTTCACGGCCACCATCGATGCGATCTAGCATCACTCGGTTCCGGCGGCGCCGGCTGCTCGGCGTAATGGCTGTCCTCGCCGTGCCGCTGGCAGCGGGGGCTCAGACGCGGTTTGCCTGGCCGACCCGCCAGCCGGCGTACGCTGAATACAACGTCGAGCAGTGCGTGGCGGCCGTCGACAGAGCGCGCGAGTACGCCGCCTGGGACGCCCGGCGCGATACTCTGGGTCCCGCCGTGCGAATCGCCGCACCGGAATATTTGAGCGTGGTCGAGACCGCACGGCAATGCACAGCGCACTTGGCGATCGGCCAGCTCCCGCGAGCAGCGCAACTCGCTCTTCTCCACCTTTGGGTGGCCGGCGGGGAGGACACGCTGTACCTGAAGGAGCTGCGGGCCGGCCTTACCCAGATCCAGACACCCGTCGAACGGGTGGCCCGCCTGAAAGACGAGGTCCTGCGCCTGTTGGACCTGCGGCCGGCCCGGGTCACCCTCGCGGACACGCTGATTGCAGAGCTCGATCGATTGGGTCCACCTGCGGGCGAAGCGGCCTTCGCGGCCCACATGCGTCGCGGCACCCTGGCGCGCGATATGGACGACTTCCCGAGTGCCAGGCAGGAGGTGCGGCGGTCCTTCGACGCGGAAAGCGCGTTCCGGCGATTCGATTCCACTTGGGTGCAACGCGATCCCAAGGCGAGGGGTATTCGCGCGATCACCGAGCTGTGGGCGCAGCACCTGGTGCCCCGTGATTCTTTGCTGCGCCGAAACGGGCCCGAGGCCTTCTTCGACTCGTGGCGGCACGATGCAGGGATCGAGGCGAAGAGGTGGCACCTGAGCACCCGGGACTCTGCCGATCTGGTATCGACGGCGTTGCGCGGCGGTGGGCAGAGCGCGCCGCCGCTCCAGGCTGACTTTTGGTTCGGCCCGGCGGACAGGTCGGACCTCCCCTCAACGGGCAGAGTGACTCTGGTCGTCTTCGTGGACGAGCGGTGCGGAGCCGGATGCTACGAGGAGTACGGCGCTGTGCGGCGGCTCAAGCGGCGCTTCGGCGAGAGGCTCGACGTGGTATTCATTACGAGCACCAAGGGCTACTTCCGGGAGCATCCACCGCTCGACCCCGCCGCTGAAGCCGACGTGCTCCGAGAGTACTTCCTGGACGAGCTCGGGCTCCCCGCGATGCTCGCCGTCGTCAACGCGCCATTCAACACGTTGCCTGCGCCCGATCAGCGACGCTTCTACAGTGAAGGGCCGGTGTTCGGGGCCTACGACGTCATCGTGGAAGCGACCATGCAGCCACACCTGCCCGCCTTCCTCATCGCGCCCAAGGGCCTCCTCGTGGGACGCCGGGATCTGAGCGAAGACGAAACCGAGGTCCAGCACCTCATCGCGGACCTCCTTGCGTATCAGGACCAGCACTCATGAGTAGCCGCTTTCCGAGTCTCATCGTGGTGGCCTGCGCAGCCCTGTGTCCAGGGGCCACTGGAGCGGCCACCGCACAGATCCCGCGTGCGTCGCGGCCTGCGGTCACCGACACCGGGACATTGGCCGCGATCCCCGGCGACGCCGCGGCTGTGCGTGGCACCCTGCCGAACGGGTTGCGGTTCATCGTCCGCGAAAACCACACGCCGCTCCATCGGGCGGAGCTGCGTCTAGTGGTGAATGCGGGGAGCGTGCTTGAGGATGACAATCAACGGGGCGTAGCCCACTTCATCGAGCATATGGCGTTCGACGGCACCACCCGATTTCCGAAGTCGGCCGTCGTTGACTACCTCGAATCGGTCGGCCTCCGTTTCGGGGCGGACCTGAATGCCGAGACTTCCACTGATCAAACGGTGTACCGGCTGACGGTGCCCACCGATCAAGCCGTGGTCCTCGCTCAGGGAATCGCGATTCTCGCGCAATGGGCACACGAGGTGACCTTCGACTCCGCCGACGTAGTGGCTGAGCGAGGCGTCGTTCTCGCCGAATGGCGGTTGCGCACGGGCGGTGGTACGGATCCGAGCGCGCGCATCAGCGAGCGTATTGACTCGCTAGTCTACGCAGGCACCCGCTATCCCGAGCGGACTCCGATCGGGTCGCCCGCCGGCATCGCGGCGGCGACGCCCGCGTCCTTGCGGCAATTCTACAGCGAATGGTATCGACCCGACCTTATGACGGTTGTTGTCGTAGGAGACTTTGACCGGGAGGCTGTCCTTCAACGTATTCGCGCGGAGTTCGGCGCACTAACAAATCCGTCGCCGGAGCGGGTTCGGCCTACCCCAGGGATCCCCGTGTGGCACGGACCGCTGGCGGCAGTGCTCACGGACATTGGGATCGGCAGCACCAATGTGCGCCTTTGGTTCCGTCAGCCGGTGGATTCGGCGGACAGCGCTAGGGCGGGCGATAGGCATTCGTTGCTACGAACGATGTTTCTTAACATTGTTTCGCGCCGTTGGCTGGTTTCCCGATCTGCCATGGGACGGCTTCTGCATCCGACAGCCCAGAGGTGCGTGCTCAACGGCGGGGCGGACTTCTGTCTCGAGCTAACGGGTGCGGTGCCGAACGGCGCAGTCGAACAGGGGCTCGTGGAGCTTGAGAGAGAGGTGGCGGAGATAGCGCAGCACGGCCCTACAGAGGACGAGCTCGACTGGGCAGGGCGGCAGATTCTGGGTCAGATCCTCGCTCAGGACTTGGAGGATGCTTCGAAACCGTCCGCACAATGGGCAGCGGACTACGTCGCGTTTACCTTCTCGCCCGTGCTCTACGCGGCGCCGTCTCGTAATGAAGAAGAAGCCCGGGCGCTGCTTCAGACCTTTCGGCCCTCCGACCTAGCAGAGTTCGTGAGGACCTGGTGCGCGGTCTCGAACCTTGCGGTGATTGTGACTGCGCCGACGAATGACCCCGCTCGTCTACCAGATGAAACCAGGCTTGCAAAGCTCGTCGATTCTGTCCAAAACGCGATCTCGCCGCCGGTCACTGAGCCCCCGGCGAAGACCGAGGTGCTTGACATCCGCCCGGTCCCCGGGCGCATCGTGCACCAGCGCTCGTATGAGAGCGTGGGGGCCACAGAGTGGGCGCTGTCCAACGGCATGCGAGTGGTGTTCAAGCCGACACATTTCGCTGGTGACGAGCTGTACCTGCGGGCCTTCGCTCCGGGCGGCTCCTCCCTCGCTCCAGACTCGCTATTGCCGGCCGCCACGATTGCTGGCGATGCTGTTTCCCAGGCGTTGGGGTGGGGCGACTTCACCCCGGACGCACTTCGCCGCCAACTCTTTGGGGACTTTCTCGCTGGATTGCCAGCCGTGAGAATCTCCCCTAACGAGGCACGGATCGATGTGGAGGGCTCTCCCCGTCACGCGGAGCTCCTGTTTCAACTGCTGCACATTGCGTTCCTGCCACCCCGAACGGATGAGGACGCGTTCGGGCTATGGCGCGCGCAGGCTGCGCGACAACTGGCGCAGCCGTGGGGGCCAGGGGCAATTCTGAACGAGGCTCTCACCAGCGGCGATCCGCACGCTCGCCCGCCGACACCAGCGGAGCTGGAACGCCTGCGAGCTGAACAGATCACGCAGTTCTACCAGGCCCGCTTCGGCGACGCGAGTCATTTCACGGTGGTAATCGTTGGAGGGCTCAGCCTCGTCCAGGCCCGGCCGCTGGTTGAGCGCTATCTGGCGAGCCTGCCGACGCGAGGCGAAGGGCCCGAGCGGGCGCATCCCTCTCAGATTCGTCTTCAAGGCGTTCCGTCCAACGTTCAGATCACTGGAGGCGTGCGATACAATCTCCCCGTAGTGGCGGAGGACGAGGCACTCACGGTTCTCGCCTTTTGGGGCTCGCTGAGCCCGTGGACGCCGACAAGCGAAGACGAACTCAAGGCGGTCTTGAACGCTCTGCAGCAGGTGCTCAGACGCGAGCTGCGTGAACGGCGTGGCAGCACGTACGACGTAGATGTAGGACTTTCATACCCATCGTTGGGCGACAGTACGACATATCTCGCGGTGATTCAGTTCGCTTCGGCGCCTGCACAAGCCGCGGAGCTTGCTCAGGTTGCCGAAGACCTTATTCGCGGTATTCAACAAGGCCAGCTACCCGCGGATGTCGCGAGCGACGTGGCGGCGATGATGCGCCGGGCGACGGAAACTGCCTATAGCCAGAACCGTCCGTGGCTCGACCGCCTCACGGCTCGCTTGGAGCGGGGTTGGCCCGTCGGAGAAAGCCCCGTGCTGAACGTGCACGTCACTCCCCAAGGAGTTGCCGATGCGGCTCGAAAGTATCTGAACTTCGAGCGCTACGTACAGCTAACCCTGCTCCCCAAAGACCAGCACACGGCGACGGGTTCGAGCCCTCGGTAATCCGGGCCGTTGAAGTGGCCGGGCGAGGTCGCTTCTAGCAGTTCTGACGGGCGGTGTTTGTGGGCGCTGCAGTCCCCCGCTTGAACCGGCTGGGTGCCGGAACGGGATCCGAGCATGCCTTAGGGGTCGGATCGTCTCCGCGTGTCTCACCTTGGGCAGCCCCGGCTGAGGGGTCGGGTGCCGATCACTACGGCCCGAGGCTGACGCCTGCTCACTCACAGGGGAAACCTATGCGCATGACAACGATGGGCTGGCTTATCGCCGCATTCGCCGCCGCGTGCGCGACCGCTAGCCAGCACTCCGCGACGACCAGCGCTCCCGCCAGCGCCTCGCCGACGGCCCGTACCTCAGGGCGCGAGACGTTCTCCGCCGAGCAACTCTCCTCGACCGCCGCGGCCAATGTGTTCGATGCCCTCACCACACTCAAGCCCGAGATCCTCAACGGCCGCGGCCGTGGTGAACCGGACGTCTACGTCGGAACGGTGAAGCAGCAGACCGGGCTCGACCGGCTCAAGGAGCTCTCGCTGGTTGCGGTGAGCGAGGTGACATACCTGCGCTACGATCAGGCACGGAATCTTACCGACGCCCAATCGCCCGGTGGCGCGATCGTCGTGACCCTGCGGTGACCACGAGGCTGTCTATCGACACGGGAGCTACCGCCGAGCAAGCGCCGCTCCCGCCATCGGCGCGCTCCCGCTATCCGGGGGAGTTTCTCGCGCTCCTCGCCCGCAACCACCTCGCGATGTTCCAGCGGATGGCGATGCACGGCGACGTGGCCCAGGTGCGACTCGGTAGGCAGCGCCTCGTGCTGCTCAACCATCCGGACGACATTCAACGGATGCTTGCCACTGAGCAGCGGAATTTTGTCAAAGGGCGTGCGCTCGAACGCGTGAAGATCTTACTCGGCGAGGGCCTCCTTACTAGCGAGGGACCCCGACACTTACGGCAACGGCGACTTATGCAGCCGGCGTTTCATCGGGACCGGGTCGCTGGTTATGGGGCCGTCATGTCGGACTACGCGCGAGAGATGGTCGACGCATGGCAGGATGGCGCCGTACTCGATGTGCACGACGAAATGATGCGGCTCACGCGGGCGATCGCCGGGAAAACGCTGTTCGATCTGGATGTCGGGCACGATCCAGGGGGCGTCCAGGAGACGATCGGGCTCTCCCTCAGGTTGTATCGCTACGCGTTGCTCCCAGGGGGAGGCGTGGTGGAGTATCTCCCCCTGCCGTTTGTACGCCGCGTACAGCGGGCGCGCGCACGGCTCAACGCGTGGCTGGCGGACACGATTCGCGTGCGGCGCGCCGAGCACGGGACGCGAGCAGACCTCCTGTCGCTCTTGCTCGCGGCGCGAGACGAGGACGGCAGCGCGATGTCGGACGAGGAAGTGCGCGACGAGCTCGTCACGTTGCTCCTCGCCGGGCACGAGACGACAGCCGTGGCGTTGAGCTGGAGCTGCTATCTCCTGTCGTCGCATCCGCTCATACAGGGGCGACTGCACGCCGAAGTGGACGCCGTCCTCGATGGCCGCCCGCCGACGGCAGACGATATACCGCGGCTCCCGTACCTCCGACGGATTCTGGCGGAATCGATGCGCCTCTATCCGCCGGCGTGGATCATCGAGCGGCGTGCCCTGCGCGATTTCCTCGTCCGCGGGACTCGAGTCCCGGCGGGGTCGCTCGTGTATGCGTCGCCGTTTCTCGTCCACCATGATGGACGCTGGTACCAGGATCCCGAGCACTTCGATCCGGACCGGTGGCTCCCCGGGCGCGATGGGACCCGGCCCAAATTCGCGTACTTCCCGTTCGGCGCGGGGACTCGCGTGTGCATCGGGGAGCAGTTCGCCTGGATGGAGGGCATGCTGATCCTAGCCACGATCGCGCAACGGTGGCAGCTCCAGCACGATTTCACGCACGAGGTGGCGATGGAGCCACTGGTCACGCTGCGTCCCAAGTTCGGGATGCGGATGCGCCTGTTCCGGCGAGCCCCCCTGCGACAGCCCGACGCGGCGGCGTGACGCTTAGTTCGGAGGCATCCCACTCGTGAGCGTCGACATGAGCCTAGAACGCCCAGCCCGAGCACTCGATGCGGCAGCGCTACTGTCGGCGGCCCAACGGCTGCGCGCGGAAGTCGCGAAGCGCATCGTCGGCCAGGCTACGGTGATGGAAGAGATTGTGATTGCGATGCTCGCCGGGGGCCACGCGCTGCTGGTCGGCGTGCCAGGTTTGGCCAAGACGCTGATGATCCGATCGATTGCCGAGGCGATGCAGCTTGAGTTCCGGCGGATCCAGTTCACACCCGACCTCGTTCCCTCGGACATCACGGGCACCGAGCTGCTCGACGAGGATGCGGCGACCGGTACGCGCCGCTTTCGCTTCGTGCGAGGGCCAGTCTTCGCGAACATCGTGCTGGCCGATGAGATCAACCGCACCCCGCCCCGCACACAAGCGGCGCTCCTCGAGGCCATGCAAGAGCATCGCGTGACCGCCGCGGGGGACACGATGGCGCTCCCCGAGCCCTTCTTTGTCTTGGCCACGCAGAACCCCATTGAGCAGGAGGGTACGTACCCCCTGCCTGAGGCCCAACTGGACCGCTTCCTCTTCGATATCCGGATCGGCTACCCGAGCGAGCAGGAGGAGGTGGGCATTTTGCGGGCGACGACCGCGGTCGATGAGACGGAGCTGCGTCCAGTGCTCGATGGCCCCGAGGTGCTGGCGCTCCAGCGCCTCGTCCGCGAGCTGCCGGCAGCTGAACCGGCCTTACGATATGCCGCCGCGCTCGCCCGAGCGACCCGCCCCGATGGCACGGCGCCGCCTGAGATCGTGAAGCAGTACGTGCGCTGGGGGGCCGGGCCCCGAGCGGGGCAGGCGCTCATTCTCGGCGCCAAGGCCCACGCGCTACTCGACGGCCGTCACACCATCGCGCCGAGCGACATTCGGCGCGTGGCCCATCCAGTGCTGCGTCACCGGGTCCTGTTGAATTTCGCCGCTGAAGCGGAGGGCGTCGCGCCGGAGCGCGTGATAGACGCGCTCCTCGAGCAAGTGCCCGAGCCCGCGAGCCACCTCACTCTCTAGTCCGGCGGGCATGCTCACCGCCTCCTACGCGGCTGTCCTGGACGAAGTCCGAGGGATTTCGTGGCCTGCCCTCCGCCGTGTGCGAAGCGCGGTCGTCGGCCCGCATGCCTCGGTCGTCCGCGGCACGACCGCCGAGTTCGTCGAGCATCGCATGTATCGGCAGGGGGACGATCCCAAGAAGATTGATTGGAAGCTTGTTGCGCGCACCGACCGTGTGTACATCCGCCTTTCACAGGAACACGCGATTCATCCCACCATGCTCGTGGTCGACGCGAGCGCCTCGATGGCCTTCCCGCCTGAGTCCCTTGCGAAATGGGACCTCGCCTGCCGGATCGTGATCGGCTTGGCCGCCGTTGCGCGCCACGGGGGAGACCCGGTTGGGCTAGTTGTCGGAAACGGGAGGGGGCGTCACGTGGTGGTGCCCCGAACGCGACGGACCGTCCTCGAGGAGATGATCCGCGCCCTCGCCGCGACGCCGGCAGGTGATGCACCGCTCGCGCCAGCGGTGGCGAACGCGATGCGCCAGAGCGCGCGGGTCGTCTTGGTCAGCGACTTCCTCGGCGACGCGGACGCCCTGCTCGCTGGGGGACGGCCGTTCGTAGCCGCAGGGGGCGAGCTGCACGCCATCCACGTCGTAGACCGCGGCGAGCTTGAGCCCGATCCCACGAAGCTGCTGCTGGCGGATCCCGAGCAGCCGTCCGTGCGGCGGCCGATGTCGCCGCCGGCCCGGGCCGCCTATCTCCAGCGCTTCGCGACCTGGCGTGCGACTCTTGCCCGCCAATGGCGCAATGCCGGGGCCTCGTACACGATGCTCGTCCCGGGGGAGGAGCCACTGCGCCGTGCGGTGCGACGTATTACGGCACCAGCCCGAATGCCGCGCGTGCGTGCATGACATTCCTCGCACCGGCTTTCCTCTATATAGCGGGCGGCGTTGCACTCGGTGCGATCGGCCTGCATTTCATCGTCACACGGCAGCCGTTGTCGAGTCTACTCCCTACCGTGCGATTCATGCCGCCCAGCGCGGTGCGGGTCACGACCGTGGCACCGCCGGAGGATCTCCGGCTGTTGGCGCTCCGGGTTCTCCTCGCACTTGTCATCGGTGCGGCGTTCGCTCGGCCGGTCGTGCTACCCAAGCACCGCCCAATCGCGCGCGTGGTGATTGCGGACGTGTCTCGGGAGGTCGGCGATATTGCGACGGTACGCGATAGCGCGCGGGCGCTACTTGCGTCGGGCGACATCCTCGTGGTCTTCGATTCAACAGCAAGGGTGGTGCGCCGCGGGACAGCGGACTCGGTAGGTCGGCTGGCGCGCTCAGGGCGGGACGGAAGCCTTTCGTCCGCCTTGATCGCGGCGTTCCGGGCCGCGACTGAATTGCGCGGGTCGGCCGACTCGCTCGACGTCGCACTCGTCTCGCCGCTCCGCACGTCCGAGATCGATGGCGCGACTCTGGCGATCCGTGCGCTGTGGCCCGGGCGCCTCCATCTCCTGCGGATCGCCGGCCGGGCGGACTCGCTCGCGCCGCCGCCCGGATTTTCAGTGCGGGCATCGCGTGATGATCCGGTTGCGCTCGCCGCAGCGATGGGCGGTCAACAAGGCAGCGACACAGCTGCACGCATTGTGCGAGACCGTGGAACTGCAGCGGACAGCCTTTGGGCCGCATCGGGCCAGCGAACCCTCGTACGGTGGCCGGTGCACGAGGCACCAACGGGATGGATCGCGCGCAGTCTTCCAGACACCATCGGGGCGGTGGTGGCGGGAGAGTCACCGCTTGTCTACCCCCTCGAGCGGCGCTGGCGCCTCGACGCCGCTGCGTCCCCCGCGCGGGTCGTGGCGCGTTGGGTGGATGGAGAGCCGGCGGCCGTCGAGCGCCGTATCGGACAGGGCTGCATTCGCGACGTCGCCATCGCGGCCCCCACCCGTGGGGACGTCATGTTGCGACCCACGTTTGCGCGGTTCCTCGCGGCGCTCGTTGCGCCGTGCCAGGCGGCCGGCGGTGGGCCCGGGCTTGGCGCCGCGGAGCTCGCGGTGCTCGCAGGGGGCGGGCCACTCGCGGCCACCCGGACGATTCCGGCGCCCGATGCGGTTGCCACCCCGCTCGTGCCTTGGCTGTTGGCGGCGGCGCTCGTGCTGGCGCTCCTTGAGCTGGGCGTGCGCCGTGGCTCGGTTCCGTTGTGGACCGAAGACGCGGCGCCGGCAACGTCTGCGGAGGCGGCGTGACCCCCCTCGATCGAGTCCGCCGTGCTCAGCGCTGGCTTGCTGCCACTGTGCTCGTTACCGCCCTGCTATGGGCTCTTTCCCTCGCCATGGCGGTTGTCATCGTTGCCGTCGCCACGAACTTCATCGTGCCTCTTGCCCCGCTGCTTCGCGCCGCGGTCGTGCCAGCAGCACTAGGGGCAGCGATCCTCGGTGCGGGTGTCATCCTGTGGCGGGGGAGAAGGGCGCGCTCGCTTGGGCACGTCGCCCTGTGGGTGGAGGAGCGGCAGCCGGAGCTGCGGTACGCGCTCGTGGCCGCGGTCGATCCGCGGTTCTCGGTGGCTGAGCTGTCCAGTGAGCTCGTGGAAAGCGCGTCGGGCGCGGATGTCGAGGGCATCGTCCGCCGGTCGGTCCGTCGGGCAGTCGGCCGGGCGCTCGTCAGCTGCGCCATCGCAGGCGCTGTCCTCGCCCTCCTCGGGCCGCGAGACCTGCTGCGCGCCGCGGCAACGGAGTTCGCGCGGCGCACTGGTTCGCGCGCGGGGGCGCCGATGGCGAGTCGGCTGACACCGCTCCGGGCGGAGGTGCTCCCACCCCGCTACAGCCGCTTGCCCGATCAAACCCTTGTCGAGCCCACCACGGTCGCGGCGCTCATTGGCAGCGGCGTTGCGTTCAAAGGAAACGGGCCGGCCTCGGGCGTCACCCTGGCCGTCGGGACCGACGTCCGTCCCGCTGCGGACGGGACCGTTGGATGGAGCGGTACGCTCGTGATGCCGAAGGACCCTGCGGTCGTGACGCTCCGGGATCGACAGTACCAACGCCTCGTCGTGTTGGCGCCCCGCGTCGATTCGGCGCCGAACGTGATGCTGCGTCTGCCCGTGCACGACACGACGTACCAAACCGTGCCCAGGGGCCTGCTCACGGTCGAAGCGGGGGCGACGGACGATATCGGGCTCGCGTACGGGTATTTCGAGTATTTGGTCTCGACCGGTTCTGAGGAAAGCTTCCAGACGGCCGCGTCTGAAAGCCCGCGCGAGGAGTTCAACAACGCCCGCTCCGGTATGGTGCACGCCACGATCAATCTCGACACCATGAAGCTCGTCCCGGGCAGCGTGCTCCACATCCGCGCAGTGGCGTTCGACTACAACGATGTGACTGGGCCGGGGAAGGGCGTCTCTGAGACGCGAACGCTCCGGATCGCGGAGAAGCCCGATTCCACGTCCATCACGGCAGCGCCGCCCCTGCCGATCGACTCGATGTGGATTAGCCAACGCCTCTTGAATATGAAGACCGATACGCTGATCCGTACCGAGCGCAAGCTCGCGCACGAGGAGTTCGCGCATCGGTCTTCGGGCTATAGTAACGCGCAGGAGGACATCCGCCGCCGGGTGCTGGCGGTCGTGGCGTTACTCGAGGACAACGGCGTGGGCGGCTCGTTTTTCACCGACGAAAGCAAGCTCCTACGGCAGGCAGCCGATTTAATGTGGAGCGCGCGGGAGGAGCTCGGCGTCGCGCAGCCCGACTCGGCGATGCCGTACATGAAGCAGGCGCTCAAGATCCTGGACGACGCGCGGATGGCCTATCGCTATTACCTCCGCGGCATCTTGCGGCCGGTCGTCGTGAACATCGAGCGGGTTCGGTTGCAGGGGAAGGATTCCGCGGCCGCGTCACCGCTCCTGCCCCGAGCGGTCCCCCCCGATGTGCGCGCTGCCCTCGCGGCGCGCATTGATGCGGCGGTGCGGCTCTACCGGATGGCGCCCGAGGCCGCGATGGATACGCTCACGTACGTCCGTGTGGCGGCGCTGACCGCCGCCCCGGTAGTGGCGGGCGCACTCGATACAGCGCTCGTGGCGCTCCGGCGGGGCATCGCCGTGGACAGCGCGTTGGCTCGTACGCGCCGTTTGCTTGAGCCCCGTGCGCGGGTGATCGCCGGGCCGCCCGACTGGCAGGCCGGAGGGGCGAAGCGATGAGCCAATTCGTGTTCGCGACCGCCGAATATGTGTCGGGAGACTGGGAGAGCGCACCAGCACTCCCTGAGAACCTGATCGACTCGGTGGCCCGCTACACGTCCATTGACGTCGCGCCCGTGGGCGTGAACGTCAAGCTCAGCTCCCCCGAGCTGTTCGATTACCCGTTCGTGTGGATGACGGGGCACCTCCCTGTGCGGCTCACGGACGCCGAGCGGCGCAATGTGAAGCGCTATGTCGAGCGCGGCGGCTTCCTCATGATCGATGACCACAACCACGACATCACAGGGCAGTTCCACAAGACGGTGACGGAGGAGATCGAGCGAACCTTCGGCAAGATGACGCGGCTCGCGAATACGCATGAGCTGTACCGCTGCTTCTTCGTGTTCGAGAACCCGCCGCCGAACACCCATCACGAACTGAACGGGTACGGCGATGACTTGCTCCACCGTTATCTCGACGCTGTGCTCGTGAACGGACGGATCGGCCTCCTCTACAGCAACAAAGACTACAGCTCCGAGTGGAACTTCCATGCGGAGACCAAAAAGTTCATGACCCAGGACCCGACAAAGTTCGGCGTCAACCTCATCGTGTATGCGCTCACGCGGTAGCGCGGCCCGCGCCGGCACGGAGTGGGGCCTCCGCCTGCTCATCCTGGCGTTGCTGGCGGGATATCTGGTCCACGCCCTGCGGGTGCGCTATCGCGGCGCGACGGAGGCGAGTGATTCACAGGGGCTCACCGTGGCCCTGGCGCGGTGGAGTGTGGTGGCCGCGCCCGCACGGGTGCACGTAGCGCTCGGCCATCCGCCCCCCGTTCTGCAGCGCGATTGGCTCGCGGCGCTGCCCGGCGCAGGCACGATGGTCGCCTGGGGGAGCGCGTCTCTACTCCCCAGTGCGATCGCCGTCGACCCCGTGGCCGATCCGGCTGGCGGTGTGGACGTGGCCGTCGCCACGCCCGCCGCGGCGACGGTTGAGCTCCGCGACACCCTCGGGACGCTCGACAGCGTGCGCGCCGTCGCGGCTGGTGTGCGCTTTACCGTCCCAAAGCTCCGCCCAGCCCTCGAGGCGGAGGTCGGCTCGGTCGTTGCCCGGGGCGCGGTACACGACTCGCTCGAACTCCACCGGTTGTTGGTGCTCGGGACGGCGCAGTGGGAGACCAAGTTCGCTATCGCGGCGTTGGAGGAACGGGGCTGGCAGGTCGACGCCCACATTGCGGTATCGCCTCGACATCGGGGCGACGTCCAGCAGGGCGAGATTGGCGACGTCGACACGTCCCGCTACTCGGCGGTGGTCGCGATCGATACGACGGCCGCGCGCTATGGCGACCGGATCGCGCGGTTCGTGCGCGCTGGAGGTGGCCTGCTCATATGGTCGCCGGCCGCGAAGGCCCCAGCACTCGCGACGTTGGCGCCCGGGGCCCCGGGGATCCCGATCGCCGACGAGCACCAGGTGCCGACGGACACGGCCCCCCGAAGTGCACTTGAAATCGTACCCCTGGTGGGGTTGCGGCCCGATGCAATCGTGTTGGAGCGTCGAGGCGACGTCGTCACCTTGGCCGCTCGGCGGGTCGGTTCCGGGCGCGTCGTCGAGACCGGGTATACCAATGCTTGGCGCTGGCGGCTGGCGGGGGGCGACGCCGCGCCCGATGAGGAGCGCACGTGGCTCGCCCGCCTCGTGGCGAGCGTGGCCTACACGGGGCGGCGACAAGTTGCGGCGCCCCCTACGGACGTCGCGCCGGTTGCCACCCTTATCGACCGCCTCGGTCCCGGGACCCCGAAGCTCGATGCCACCGGGTTCATGACGCTGGCCGTCGTGTTGCGCTGGGTGTTCCCCGTCCTCGTGGCGGCACTGCTCCTCGAGTGGAGTTCGCGGCGGCTGCGAGGAGTGAAGTAGCATGCGCCGCAGCCCTCAAGTGGTCACGAGGACCTGACCCTATGGCGACCTCGTCACGTCCGATTGTCGTCGGGTCGGGGCTCTCCGGCCTCTGGACGGCGTGGCGCCTCGCCCGCGCCGGGTGTGCGTGTATCCTGCTGACGAAGCGGACGCTGACCGACAGCGCGACGGCCTGGGCGCAGGGCGGCATCGCTGCCGCGCTGGGTCCGGACGACAGTCCCGAGCAGCACGCCACTGACACGCTGCTTGCGAGCGACGGTCTCGCCGACGCCCATGCCGTGCGTGTCTTAACGGCCGAAGGGCCTAAGCGCATCCATGACCTGCAGGCGCTGGGAGTCGCGTTTGACCACGACTCGGACGGGCGGCTCGCCCTCGCGCTCGAAGGGGCTCATAGCCGGTCGCGGGTACTGCACTGGGGCGGCGATCGGACTGGCGCCCTACTCGTGCAGTGGCTCATCCAATGCATCACGAGTGAGCCGCGGATCGAGATTCGGCAGCACACCGAGGTCGTCGAACTGCTGCGCGCTGGTGAGCACGTGGTGGGCGTACTGGCCCTCGGACCGGACGGCTCTACGGAGACGCTCGGCGCTTCGTCCGTGGTGCTCGCGACCGGTGGAGTGGGCCAGCTCTACGCGCTGACCACGAACCCGCTCGTGGCGACCGGCGATGGGTGGGCGCTTGCGCACCAAGTTGGAGCCCGCTTGCGGCACCTTGAGTTCCTGCAGTTCCACCCCACGGCGCTCAAACTCCCAGGGTTGAATCCGGCGCCGCTTATCTCCGAAGCCGTGCGGGGAGCGGGCGGCGTCCTAGTGGACGCGGCTGGACGCCGGTTTCTCGTTGCCGTCCATCCACGCGCCGAACTCGCACCGCGCCACGTGACGGCACGTGCGGTAGCGGCGGCGGACCGGGCGGGCGGGGCATGGCTCGACGCGCGGCACGTGGAGGGGTTCGCGTCGCGATTCCCACGGGCCACGGCCGTCCTACATGGCTATGGGCTCGATCCGGCGCGGGACCTCGTCCCAGTGGCGCCGGCGATGCACTACGCGATGGGGGGCATTACGACCGACTTGTCCGGGCGGTCGAGCCGGCCCGGGCTATGGGCCGTCGGCGAGGTTGCGTCGACAGGGATTCATGGGGCAGACCGGCTCGCGTCCAATTCCTTGCTGGAAGGGCTGGTGTTCGGCGAGCGGGTCGCACAGGCGATTGCTGTAGAGCCGCAATTGCGGCAAAGCTCGACGCCGGCTTCCATAAGGACATTCGACGCCCGGTCGGACGAATCCTGGGAGCATGTCTGCCGGGAGGTACGCCAGGTCATGACAGCGTACGTAGGGCTCGAGCGAAGCGCGCTGTCCCTCGAGCGGGCAAGGCGAACGCTTGCCGAGCTCTCGGAATGGACGCCCGGCGCAGCCTGGCGCACCCGCCATCAACTCCTCGTGGCGAGACTCATCGTGGACGCAGCGCGCCGTCGGCGCGAAAGTCGCGGGGCTCACGTGCGCGTGGATTACCCGGACCACCGCCCGGCTGCTGAGGCGGTCGGGTGATGGACGTGGTCGCAGAGATCCGAGCGCTGAAGGCCCAGACCCGCGCGGCCATACTGGCGCACCATTACCAGCGACCCGAAGTGCAGGACGTGGCGGACATCGTGGTCGACTCACTCGCGATGGCGCGCCGTGCCGCCGCGCTAGACGCGCCGCTGGTCGTGATCTGCGGCGTCCATTTCATGGCCGAGACAGTCGCCATCGCCAATCCGGGCACGCGCGTGCTCATTCCCGATCTCGAGGCCGGTTGCTCGCTTGCTGAGACGATCCAGGCCGAGGAGGTCCGCGCCTGGCGTCGCTCCCACCCAGACGGCGTGGTCGTGGTATATGTGAACTCGAGCGCCGCCGTGAAGGCGGAAGCGGACTACTGTTGCACCTCAGGGAACGCGGTCGCCGTGGTCCAGGCGCTCCCGCCACGTGTGCCGGTGTTGTTCGCACCGGATTTCTTTCTCGGCAATCATGTGCGGCGCGTCACAGGGCGACCGCTCGACGTGTGGATGGGGGAGTGCCACGTGCACGCTGCACTCACTCCCGCGGACGTGGAGACGAAACGGCGGGAGCATCCGGATGCCGAGTTTCTCGTCCATCCTGAGTGCGGCTGCACAACGAGCGCGATGTATTACGCGGCTGTGGAGGGCGACTCAGTGGCGGGGCTCACCCACATCGTGTCGACCGAGCAGATGATGCAGCGGGCTCGCACGTCGACCCGTCATCGCTTCGTTGTCGCGACCGAGACGGGCGTCCTGCACCGGCTCCGACGCGAGAATCCCGACAAGGCGTTCTACGCGTTGCAGGACTCCGCGGAGTGCCGTTTCATGAAGCGCATCACGCTCGACAAGCTGCGCGACTCGCTCCGCGACCTCCAGTACGATGTGTCCGTTCCTCCAGAGACGGCGGCACGCGCGAGGCGCGCGATCGACCGGATGCTCGCGATTGGCTAATGTCCTCGGCTTAATTGAGGTGCGGTGGGCGTTAGCCGAGGACCAGGCGCTGCAAGACGTGACTACGCACCTGCTCGGGAGCACAGCAGAGCGTCTCGTCCTCGGGCAGCTCGTGGCTGAGGATGGGCTTGTCGTCGCTGGTTCACCGTTTGCGACGCTCGTGTTTCGGGAGCTAGATGCAAATGCTGAGTTCAGTTCGCTAATCGCAGATGGTGCCTGGGCCAGGGCCGGCGCTACGATTGCGACGGTGCGCACGTCCGCTCGCGCACTACTGGCTGGGGAACGCGTGGCCCTAAACTTCATGCAACACCTGTCCGGGATCGCGAGTCTCACACGCCGGGCAGTGAACGCGGTCGCAGGGACGAGCGCGCAGATAACCCATACTCGCAAGACGACGCCCAATCTTCGTGCCTTGGAGTGCTACGCAGTGCGCGTCGGCGGGGGCGTTGCAAACCGGACTTCACTTGCGGACGCCATACTGTGGAAAGACAACCATTGGGTCGTCGCTGCGCAACAGCGCAAATCCTTGGAGGCCGCTCTTGCGGCAGCGCCAGCAGACGTATCGGTGGCGGTCGAAGTCGATAACGACACGCAACTCGACGCCGCACTAGCCGCAGGAGTGACTCATATTCTCGCCGATAATCAATCTCCTGATCGCATCGCGGAATGGGTCCGGCGGGCGGGACCCGCCGTGACGTTCCAGGCGTCTGGGGCTATCACCCCGGAGAGCGCACGGGCGTATGCTCTCGCGGGGGCGAAGCTCATTGCCATCGGGGCGCTCACGCACTCCGCTCCCGCCGCAGCCATTCGGCTCGACGTGTGCTCGGCGACCCCGTCCCTGTGATGGGCCCTTGCAGCGGCCAGGGGTTTCTGCCGCCCATCCCTCGACAACCCGGATCATCTCCGCATGGTGATCCACAAATACCGCTGGCGCCTCGGCCTCGCGGAAGGCGAGCCGAAGTACGACGATTTGGAAGACCCCCTCTCCCCGAAGGCCTTCAGCCCTTGTTAACTGCTCGCACGTCTGGCAAGCGCTGTACATCGCCAATAAGATTTGCGAGCAAGGGAGACGCATTGTCCCTTCTCCGCGTGAGAGCCAACGTGAGACGCATGTTCAAATCGACCACGGGTACGGCAACAACGGTTTCAGGACACCGCCATCGTGCGGTTCCCAGCACCCACCCCACGCCCAAGCCGGTCAATACGAGACTCAGGATAGTTGTCTCCGCGAATCATTGCGCACCTCCGTGTGCTCCGCCACCACGGCATGAAGTTCTGGGTCAAGCTTGCGAAGCTCTACCTGGAGCTGCCGCAGAATGGCCGCGCAATCGTCCCGAGACAGGGGCATCTGGTGGAGTCCCACAATGTTGAGGGTGCCGCGTGAGCGCTACCCGAAACACAACCTATAGCCTGCCAGTCGAATCCACGCCGAATCTCGTCGACCCGGTATCGAAACCAAGTGAGTCATGAATCGACTGCCGTCGCGCTTCCCGCCCTCACCAAAGCAACCAGTCGTCGTTACGTACGTAGCGACCCAGGCGGTTGTCCCATTTGGGTGGCACACGCTTGTTCAGTTGTTCGAGGAACGGGAGAAGCGGGCTCACGAGCCCGCGCTCGTCCTCGTCACTTGCAGCTGGTCGCCATCTGAATCGCTTCCGGTATGGCTCAAACCCAAACCCGTCGAAGAAGCTCTCCGTTCCAACGAGTGGCATGTACCACAGGCTGGGCAATCCGTCGGGGTTCGGCTTAATAGGGACTTCCGATTCGAGCCGCTTGAGCAGGGTGGTGGCAGTCCGGTCACCCGCGAGGTGGCGCTCCAACTCATCCACGGTCGGAAACGTCACCTGGGGACTGACGAAAAGCACCGGCTTGTGTTGCTCCCGAGCGACCACGATCTCGTGAACTGTGCCGACGCTGTAGACGTTGGTCGGGCAGTACGCCACAACAAAATCGCTCTTGTCTACCATTCGGAGATCGATGTGGAGCGTCTGCCAAAAGTGTTTGGCGCAGCGGGCACGAGCGCGTGCTCCACTACGCGTGCGGTTGAAGCGCCACATCCTTCTCGTCTTGGTTGTATCCGCTCCCTCACGACCGTACTCGTAGAAACCACGGACCTCAGGCTTGGTCCACGGGTCCAGGACGGTAACGCCCATGCGTCGCAAGAACTCACCGACGCGCTTCCGCCAGCCGTACTTCGCCTCGGCTGCACGTGAGGCGACGAAGTCCATCGGACCGGAAAGATAGACGGTGGTCCCCGCCAGAAGCCCGTACCTGCGCCGACGCTGCGCCATCGCTCCTCTCATGAACCTCTACGCGAACAACAACCGCTCCTGGTACTTGGTCGAGCCGGGCCGATAGTAGGGCTTCATCCAACTGTCGTCCGGGCTCAGAAAGAGCTTCTGGGGCGGTGTTCCGTCTCGCTCAGCCCGTCGCGCGAATGCGCGAAAGCGATAGTGCGTGTACAGCCGCATGAATTCGCCAAGGTAGATGTCTGCGACGCGCGTGTCGCCGTAGATCACCAGCATGTTCTCGTCGTTGTTCTTAGTCGAGGCATTGCTGAAGTTGGCGGAGCCTGTGACGACGATGGGATCCCGGTTCAACGGGTCGATCAACATGTACTTCGTGTGGATGTACTTCACGTGTTTGTTCTTGCCAGTAAGCTCTTCGGTGGCAAAGTTCTTCGCCACCCAGTCTGCGAGGACATCGTCGGTGAGGTGGCTACCGACGGCCATGAGATTCTCGCGGTCTCCCTTATAGAGCGCGATGTCGGGATCGTCTTCGTTGTCCTTGTCCTCACGCTCGAGTAGGAGGTACCGAAGGTAGGGCTTGTTCTTGGCGAGCACGCGCCGGAGCAACGGGTTGACGCCGAACGCGGCTGTGAAGAAGACGCTCGAGCGCGCGCCGTCCATGAGGTCGGCGTAGAACTCTAGCGCCTCAAGGGATGACCGAGGGCTGAACATTGGGACGAGACCGTCCGTCCGGCGCCGCCGTGGGACCGGCGTCTTCCGGTCGGCCCATCCCCGCAAGTCCGCCGCCGGTTGGTCGTCCGCCAGCCGCCGCCAGTATTCGAGGTACTGGCCTGCCACCGACGCGTCCCGCACGACGTGCCCCACGTTCGAATGGCCGAAGATCCCGCCCTCGGTGACGTTAGTAGAGCCGGTCCATACGGCGACCGGCTCGCCGCGGCGCAGCAGGACGATGAACTTGTTGTGCGCGATGAAACTGTTGTTAGCCTCACGGGCCGTGCACAGGCGGCTGATGCCAGCGCGCGCGATGGCCCGTTCGTTGCGCACCCGCGGCTTGCCTTCGCCCCGCTTCGCGTCATACACGATGCGCACGTCTGCGCCGCCATCGGCGGCCTGCCGGAATGCATCGAGCACGGTGTCGTACTGGAACTCGTATACGGCAGCCCTCAGCGCCCAGTCCCGCCCCCGCGCTTGCCTAATGAAGCCGAGTAGTGCCTCTTCCAAACCGCGCGAGAGCCATGGATACGCATCCGGGTTCGCGACACGATCAGGCGGACGGTTCCCGAAGCGCCGAGCGTACGCCTGCGACGCCGCCGCACCGCGGTTGAAGTACACGGCGTGCTTGCCTCGCGACTCGGACTCGGCCGTGACGCGGACTTCGAGCGGCTCGCCTTCCGTGAGGGCGTCGGGAGCTCCGTACAGAGGTACAACGCGGTAGGTGTAGGCATGCCCCGCTTGGGCGCCGTAGTCGCCCCACAGGAAGGTCTGGAGGGGCTGGTCGCGGCTGCTCGAGAGCCGGGCCGGGTGCGGTCCGTTGCCGTCCGCCCGGAACTTCTTGATCCCCGGGAGCCAGCCCTGCTTGTTTGTGGTATGGCTCGTCTTGTGAATCGCAAACCCCAGCAGCCCGTTGAGCAGCGGGGACTCCTCTCTGACATTGATCCCCACGAGCACGACGTAGGTGCCGGCGACGGCGTGCACCGAGAGCGGCCCCTGCGTGGCGCGGGCGCGCATTGGCCTACCTCCGTCCTCTGCGGCGCGAGTCCGCGCGTTCGAATGCGGCGACGAGCTGCTCCACCAGCGGCCGCTTGATGGTCTGGTCGGGCCTGCCGTGCACGATCTGCGTGCGCTGACCGGTCCGGTGCCGCGCGGCACCCCCGAAGCAGATCAAGTCTACCTTCGCCCTGACGAGCGGGACGACTTCCTCAAGCGCGATGGATCCCGCCACCCACAGTTCGATACCCTCACCGTGAGCGAGTTTGGCGAGGCGCTTCGTGTCCGGAATGCTGTAGAAATCGCGGTACCGCTTTCCGGTGTGCTTCTCGTACGTGTCGAGCAACACTCCCTGCCACCCGGCTCCAGCGGCGAGCCGGATGCCCTCCTTGGCGATTTCGAGTGGCCGCTCGCCGTAGGCGTTGATGCCGATTTCAGGGAAGAAGACGCTGATCAGGGGGTATCGTGTCGTCCGGTTCAGCGGCATGACGATGGCGCCCTCGCTCACAGCGTCGTCCACCAGCTGCCTGACGATCCGCATCTGTTTCAGCACCTCGTCGCTGCGGAGGTCACGCTTGAATTCATCCATGTGCGCGAAGCCGACCTTCACGACATCGACGCCGGCGTCGATCGCGGCTAGCACCTTTGTAGCGGTGAGCGCTGCGGTCGAGCGAGTATCGATGAGCCCGGTCTTCATGCTCCTGACTATTTGTGGGGACTCTGAGACGTTGGTGGAAATGTAAACGTACTCGCCGATGGTCCGTCTAATTCTGAAGATCTCATCGACGGTGGCGGGGCCAAGTGCTTGCTCCATGTGCTCCACGTCCACGACTACGCGGTCAAACCGGACGAGCCCCGGGATCTCCTGCCCTTGATGCCCGCTGATCAGGCAGAGTGCGGCTACTGGTCGGTAATGCTTCGCGCCTGTGTAGCGGCTGAGCCGAAACCCCTGGCGATGGTGCGGTGCTTGCTTGAAGCGCGCGAGAGCAGCGAGGCGCATCCTCAGCACTTCCTTCGCCGAGGAGTTTAGTAGGCCCCGGGCGTCCCTGAGCGCGGTCCATCGTTTGTGCTGCTGCGCCGCCCGCTGCATCTCCGCGATGACCTCGCTCCCCTTGCTGATAGCGAACCAAGCGGCTCGACGGCTGTCAGTGTGATCGCCGCGACGACGGATCTCGTCGAGGTCTGCGGCGGATCGAGTGACCTCGGATCGGGGCACGGTCATGGTCCTCCCGCGCAGGTGGCGGATGGCCGCGCGTCGGCTCATGGCGCGAAGTCTCGGAGGTCCCCCTGGACGGCGCCCGCCGGACTCCAGTAGCGAACGCGACGCTGGAACATGTGGTACGTGGGCTCGCCTCCCCACTGGAATCGCTCGCAGGCGGCGAGGGCATCGCCAGGACGGGCTTCGAGCAGGAGGGGCTCCAAGGCCGATGGTATTGCGACGGGGGTCGTGTCCCACGTTGCCGCGTCCTGAGTGGTGAGTCCCGCGCGCACCATAGCGCATAGCTGGGTGGGGTGCCCGTACTGCCGGCGGCCGCGCGCCACGGTCGCGATGAATCGATCGCCAAGCACCGCCATGAGTGCCACATACGCGCGCAGGACCGAAGCGGCGATAGGCTGGGTGTGGCGAATGTCGCGCAACGTGCACCAGTGCTCCCACACGCGGCCGCCGTCTTGTTCGCTGTCCACCGGCTTGTCGAAGGCCTGGCGCTGCCACCGATTGAAGCGCTCGGGCGGGTCCTGCGCGCCGCGCGCGGAGATCCGTCCGAGAGAATTGCCTTCGACAAAGCCCAGGATCGTAGACCCGGTGATCAATTGCCGCCCATCCGCGGACTCGAGTGCAACGGTGCGAGGTGCGGCGGTCCCGGAGGCGGTCAGACTCGGGAAGTACTCATCGCGGTTCGGATCCCAGGAGATCTCGATCCACAGCAGGCGGCCGTCCGGCGTTCGCCGAACGCCCGTCCCCGCGACGACATGACATCCCACGTGCCAGGCCCCGTGGTCGAAGTCACCGCGGTTTCCCGGCCCGAGAGCAGCGCCGGCGATCATCGACCGGTCGAGCCACACTTGCCGCAAAGCATCCACGTTGGCCTCGGTGTTGGCCAGCGCGCCGTCGGGTCCCGTCTCGAATCCGAATGTGCCGCGTGCCATGCGCGTGGACCTCTACGATAGCTTGACGCCCATCGTCGTGAAGAAGTTGTTGATCTCAGCAAGCGCAGCCTGGGAGAACTCGCGCTCACCGTCGCCGCACTGCCGCCGAATCTCGCCAATGAGGGCGGCGTTCTCATTGGCGAAGGCCATCTTGATGGCGGTGCGCACACCGCTCTGCTCCTTGCGGCGCTGCTCGATTAACCGCTCCCGGTTGAGTCGATACACTTTGGTGGACGTGCTGCCCCGGGGCGTCGCGCCCGCGACCGTACCGAGCGTCGGGACGAAAGTGAGATCGCCGCTGGGCACGTGCTCGTATGGGTGCAGGAGGAGGGGCTGCTCCAGCGCGACATCGTCTCCGGGTTTGCATGCGCGAGGGCCGGCGACGGGGAATCGGTTCATCTTCGCGAGTGCCTCATTGCACAGTTTGCAGGACGGCAGCAGGTTGCGCGGCTCGTATGCCAGCCAGAAGTAGCCGGGATGTGGCTTCGCGCCGCACGTGGCCTCGACGTCGTTCTCGTCGGTCACCTTCTTCTTGGGTCGGTAATGCTCGACGTCGCCCCAATCGACGTGCGCAAACGTGGCCTCGCAGTATGCGCACTTGCCGCGAAACAACTGGATCAGAAAGGGCTTGAGGTCCGACCAGACGGCGCTGTTCGGCTCCCAGTCGGCGATCCTGCCGGCGTCGTGCATGTTCTGCGCCCCTCGCCGCGCGTTCTCCGCGCGAATGAGCCAGCGCGCAAAGTCGTACGACCGCACCGCGCGAATCGCCCGGATCCTCTTGTCAGTGACCCGCGCGTCAAGGCACGCACGCAGAGTTGCCTCGTCCGGTGCGTGGTGTATCTCAGTCACCACGACCCCATCGAGATCTTCGATCTCGGCCGTGAAGTTGGGGTCCACCCAATCCACGTGAATCACGATGGCCTCCGGGAGTCGCTGACGGTTTCCTGGATCTGCGCCCGCATCTCTTTGAGAAGCCGCTCCCGCTTGTTCGGAGGCATCGCCGCGATCTCCCTGTCGAGGGCCTTTTCGACCATATCCGAGGCCTCGCGGGCGTCTGCACGCTCCTCGGGGCTGGGCATCCGTATCTTGAGCTGCGCCGCCAGGCGGTCCAGCTCCCCGCGCTCCTCCTCGGGAAGAATCTCCCGCCGCGCGATCAGTTCGGTGTAACGCATCAGCATCGCGTGAGTCTCCGGGTCCCGCGTGCTCTCTAGATTGAAGAGGGGACTGGTGAGGATTTGGTCGGCGCGGAGACCGTGGGTCGTGACCTGCGGACGGTCTACTATGATGGCGCCGTCTGGACTTCGCTGAAGCGTCACCAGTTCTTGTGCGCCCATCGCCGCCACAATCAGGGGCGAATGCGTCGTTGCGATGACCTGAGCGTTCGGCAGAAGTTTCTTGACGGCTGGCGCGAGCGATTGCTGCCAGGACGGGTGCATGTGCGCGTCGATCTCATCCACTAGGACGAGGGCGGGGCCACCGAGAGGGTCGCTCGTCGCTCCATGCACGTCGTACAGTCGTTGGAGGAGGACCCCGACCCAACAGAGCACCGAGATTGTGCCTTGGCTGATGGCTTCGAGAGGCGCTTCGCCGCTCGCAGTGTGGACCATGATCGCCATGGTATCGTGGTCGATGCGCGAAAATCGAAGCTCGAGGTTAACGGTCAATTGGCCCATCGCGGCGAAGAAGCGGTCGAACACGGCGCCGGCGCGTTCGGCATCGAGGCCGCCGCGCGAGCGGCGGTAGTCGAGGTTAATCAGCCACTGTTTGAGGCCTCGCATGCGGTCGTCCGGTGCGCTGCCGAGGATCGGGAGAAGGTCCTCGGGACGCGGCTTGGGGTCCGACGTGTCCGTGGGTCCAGTCGGACGCTCCCAGGTGACGCCGCGCAGTGGGGGGAACCCAATTACGAGCCAGTTCGAAAGCACGATCGGCGAGATGGTGCCGGCGCGCATTACGATCTTGCCATGGGCGTCTCGCTCCAAGTCGACCGCGTAGCGGTCGGCGCCAACGATCAGCTCGATTCTTCCGGACGTGCTGCCGGTGCGGAGCAGGCGTGTCACACTCTTCTCGTCCGCCGCAGGTCCGCACAGCGCCGCAGCGATCGCTCGCAGGATGAACGACTTGCCGAGGCCGTTGTCCCCGAGCAGGACGTTCCACCCGGGCGTAAGGTCCAGATCGAGCGATGGGAATGGGCCGATGCTGCGCAAAGAGACACGAGTAAGGAAGGAGGGTGTCGATTGAGTAGCAGGGCTAGGCGCTGAGGCGACGCGCCGCTCCAGCGTCCGGAGGAATTCGGCGACTTCGGGGTACTCAGGGCGCGGGCGGAAGTGAAGGATCGTGATGCCGTACCGACGCTGGAGAACGCGGATCTGCACCTCGTCCACGTCCTGCGGGTCCGCTACTAGTGCGAAGTGCGCCAGGCCGCTCGCGACCTGGGCTAGTTCAAGCCCGTCGAGATAGTCGCGCAACCCGGCGATGCTCGCCCCGACGAAGAACAGGGTGTAGCGCTCGAAGAGAGTTTGCACGAACTGGCGAAAGGCTAGGTTTTGTGCGACGAGCTGCCGGTACTGATTGACGGTGAGCACGACAGACCCAGGACGATCGACCGACCCGTAGAGGTGCAGTACGAAAAAGTGTCGGCCACGCAGCGCCTCCAGGAGGTCGGGGGCGTCCCCTGGGACTAACACCCGTGGAGACCTGCTAGTGAAGGCGTCACGGAGGAGCGTGTCGAAGTTCGTCGTTAAGGCCGCCGCGAACGGCAACCGCGCGAGGATTTCGTGGGCTGCCGAGGGCTTCGCGCCCTTGAGGGTCTCACGGATCTCGGCGCCGAGGTCGTCGCGTGGGATGCGCTCGGCCAAGTCGTCCGCTACCGCCTGGTAGCTACCTGCTTCAAGAGCACGTATGAGTGACGCGCCGTACTCGTCGGGGACGCGATTCCCCTGGAGAGCGTGCTCGGTGAGCCGGGAGAGAAACGGGACCCAGGTAGGGAGGCCGGCCTGCGCTGCGAGGCCGCCCCCAGCGTAGAGGATGCACTCGCCGCGCCGCACGGCGTCGACCAGTGCCTCGGGTGCCTCGGGCGCGGGCGTAGCGGCCGCGCTGGCACGCGTGCGCACGACGCGGCGATCGACCTTGTCGGCACTAGGCTCGGCGCCCGACGCCTGAGGGCGGGACGTCGCCAACGTAGCGCCTGCTTCCCGACGCCTTCGGGCCCTAAGACGGAGGTAGTAATACGCAATGGCGACAAAGGCCAAGACGCCCAAATTACCAATTAGGAAAAAGTACCAACGACTATTCACTAATGCTGCAAAAGGGCTGCGGACGACGAAGCCCGTATACGGTGAACTCGCCAGGCGCCTCTCAATTACCACGACAGGCGGCTGGTCACCTGACGTCAGATCGCTGGGGAGAGTGACGTAGAGTACGTTAGAAGCCGCAAGCTGTACCAACGCTTGGCTTCCGCCAAACCGGACGGTAATGCTTTCTGGCGGAGCTGATAGCGGGCGGGACAGCTTGAGAGTCACCTTCGCTCCGGGGACAGCAGTGTCGGGATCGATCCCGACTATCCAGAGACTCTCGGCCGCTAAGGACTGGCGAGTAAGGGTCTGCGGTTGACGCGAGGGGTATTTTGGGGGCCGTTGTCCTCCTACACCTAGAGGGAGGGCAAGCCAACACGCTGCCCCAGCGACGTAGGGCTTGCACATTGCTCGCCAGCCTCGGCAGGTTTCCACGTGAAGTTTGGTACATTTGCGGGTCGTAGCCCGGGGTGTCTGCAAGCAGCTTCTTGGGCTTGCCAAGCGACGCCAGCCCAGGAGCTGACGGCCTCGCACCTGCAATGTGGCTTACCTCGGTCAGTTCGCTAGGGCGTTTTTGCGGCACCAAGGGGTGCTTTTGCGACACTGGCACACAGCTCTTGGTCTGCCCCCCGCCTTTCGGACCAACGGATATGAGACATATGCTACAGAGTGCCCGAGAGGGGACGTCCGATGCGGGTCAGCCGCTTTCACGAGGAGCAGATCGTCCGCCTGCTGCGCGAACAGGAGTTGAGCGGGCAGACGGTCGCGAGCTTCATCCGGCGTAATGGCATCTCCCGCCACACGTTCTATCGGTGGCGCAAGAAGTACGGCGGCCTCACCGAGACCGAGGCCATCCGGCTCAAGCGCCTGGAGCGCGAGAATGCCCGCTTGAAGGGGCTGCTCGCCGATCGGGAGCTCGAGCTCGAGGTGCTGAAGGAGATCAACGCAAAAAAATGGAGCGCGTAGCGGTCCGCCGGGCCCAGGTGCGCTACGCGATGACCCGTCACCTGTCCTGCCGCCGGGCGTGCGCGCTGCTGCGCGTGGCGCGCTCGGCGCTGGCCTACGCGGCGCGGCGGCCGGGCCGCGACGCGGTCCTCGTGGCCGAGCTCCAGCGCCTGGCGGCCGCCCATCCCCGCTACGGCTATCGGCGGATGTGGGCGCTGCTGCGCCGGCGTGGGCGCGTCGTCAATCCAAAACGAGTGCACCGGCTCTGGCGGAGCGCCGGCCTCGTGCTGCCGCGGCGGCGGCCCCGGCGCAAGCTCCGGACGGGGGCCCGGCTGCGCCCGCTCGCGGATCGGCCCAATGCGGTATGGACCTACGATCTGATCCACGACGCTTGTACCGACGGGACCCACTTCAAGTGTCTCACCGTCGTCGACGAGTTCACCAAGGAGTGCCTGGCGATCACCGTGGCGCGCTCGCTGCCCGCCGATCGCGTCGTCCCGGTGCTCGCGCAGCTGGTGGCCCGCCGCGGCGCCCCACAGTATCTGCGCAGCGACAATGGGCCGGAATTCATCGCCCACCGGATCCGGCGCTGGCTCGGGCGGGAGCAGATCACCACCGCCTACATTGACCCCGGCAAGCCGTGGCAGAACGGCGTGGGCGAGAGCTTCCACAGCCGCTTCCGGGACGAGTGCTTGAACCAGGAGGCGTTCTTTACCGTGAGCGAGGCCGCGGTGCTGATCGAGCGATACCGCCGCACCTACAACGAGGCCCGACCCCACTCGAGCCTCCATTACCACACCCCCGCTGAAGTCGCGACTCGCCGTGCTCGACTTCCCCGGGAGCTATCACCACAGCACGGCCAACAGGCACCCGTGGCTGTCGCATAACCCTGGTCCGAAGAACGGGGGCAGGACACATGGCGTGTCGG
>Ga0207663_10000134_pt1 | contig 34994 bp, 29 predicted proteins | sample LARL53metaG_FD_184346 | JGI IMG/M metagenome (GOLD analysis project Ga0207663, IMG submission 184346) | Corn, switchgrass and miscanthus rhizosphere microbial communities from Kellogg Biological Station, Michigan, USA - LAR L5-3 metaG... | ecosystem: Host-associated > Plants > Roots >...
TGGAAATCTCGTTTTTACAAATGGCGCTTCAGTCTTTTCTTACAACCTTAGCCAGGGATACTTGTACGAACTTCCAATTGCCCATCCAAGCACATACGGTTCTGACGATAACGTATCTTTTCTCGATATTGATCAAGCAACAAATGTTGTGAGTATTTGTGAGAACAGGAATTCTTTGGACGCGAACAAGAACCCGATTACGTCCTCAGAGATTTCGTTTTATAAATTGTCGGATACCGGTACGTTCAATTTCCTAAAGATCGTTCGCGCTGATCAACTGCCGGCAACGCTGTCGAGCGGAAGCAACATTGCCATACTTTCCGATTCGGATTCGCAGACGGCGTTCTTTGTTACAAGCGACGGGTCGTTGTCCTCAGTAGATCTACTAAGCGGCGGGACCTCAGCGGCAGTTAAGCAGCTTTATACCTTCCCGGAATTGGCGCAGTCGGATTCTAGTCTGCCGAATCCGCTTTCGGTGCAGTATGACCCGTCGACCAAATCTTTGGGAATCGTAAAACGCGGCTTTACGATACAGATTTCAAGGCCATTAAACGGGAAGCGCGGTCACATTTCCCGTCCGTTGAACATCGCTTCTCATACTTCTGTTTTGGCGATGGCCAGGCTTAGCAAGAAGAACAAGGTCGCCTCGACCAATTCATTCAGCCAGGAGTTCGCTGGTGAAGGCGGGATATCGAACTTCGTAACCGGGCCAAACTCGCAGTGGCTCATCTCGACCTACTCAGGAAAACTCTACGGAGTGGGCATCGCGAGCGACCTGGAGAATTCTCAGCTTCAGTACCTGGGGCCAATTGGATCGAGGATTGATCGAGTCGAATATTACGCTAATCGCACGAGCGTTGTTGCCATAAGCGCATTCACGCTCGAGGATGATGGCCTTCAGGTGGCGAGCCCTGGTTCACTGGTCATCGGGAGAATGGGCGCGGCACAGACTCAATCCGCCAGCGCCGTACTCCAGGCTCTTCTGCCGACGGCTTCTGTTCTTGGGAAGCGTTCGCCGTCAATACGGCGGCCGTGCAATATCAGACAGTAGCTCAGACCAATTGGGTTTAGTGTGGGAACGAAGGAAGGCCTTGATCGAGACTTCCTTCGTTTCTTTTTTGGACTAGCTTTCGCTACCTGGAATGCCAGCTTGATTGATTCGCTGTCCGACCAACGATAGCAGTGCTATACTCTCCTTAATCCCAAAATATCTGGAGTGTGAGTACTTTCGAATTTGCGCGATACCGGCTCAAGCTCAGCGTTGAAGTTGTCGCAGTGCGCGTCAATTCTCGATTTAGTATCGGAAGCCATCAGCGCGCACGACGATAGCGGCACGATAGTTTGGGCCAATAGACGAATGCACGAACTGTACAGCCAGACGCACGAAAAGCTCGAAGGATTAAGTTGTCAGCAGGTTTTTCATGAGGACGGGTCCACGTGCACTCATCACCAGAGCTTTTCGCAGTCGGATCACGAAATTGAAATGGCGGGCGCAACCTATTCGGCGACAATTCAGCCTTTCTCGTTTGAAGCTACAAACTCCGGTTTCATTTGCGTGATGCGTGATGTAACTATGGAGCGACAGGCACTGAAACGTTTGCTGGATGCTGAGCGGTATTCAACGCTAGGGCAATTATTCTCAGGGCTGGTGCACGACGTTGGAACTCCGCTCAACATTATCTCCGGATATTCTGAGTTCCTTCTCATGCGAGCGAAAGCCGACCAGCCCGGCTATAAAGAACAATCGGCAATTCTGTTCCAGACAAAACGCATTGCTGCGCTGCTGGAGGATGCGGTCGATCTGGCCAGGCCTCCGCAAGGACGCACTCTTCCGATCGACCTGCAGTCGCTCTTTACTCAATTGCTTAATTTGACGGAGCACCATCTTCGTAAGGCGAATGTAAAGATCGAACTGACTTGCGGAATCACCACGCCGCTGATATATGGAGAAGCGTCTCAGTTGAAACAAGCTTTCTTCAATCTTCTGATTAATGCCGGCCGAAAGCTCGAAGGCGGAGGGCTTCTCAAAGTGGTTCTCGCTCAGCCATCAAATCGATCTGAGTTTCTGGCCGTAGAAGTATCCGGGATCGACGCAGGCGGGCGAGGACATGACTTTTCATTATCGCTTTCGGGCTTACTAACCGGACCGAAGCGAATTGTAGAATTGGAGATGGGCTTGTTGCTTGCAAGAGATATTTTGGAAAAGGCCGGAGCAAAAATCGGCTTTGGAGAATCGAGGGATTCGAGCGTTCCAGTCGTGGTGTGTCTGCCGGTGAAGCCCGGCGTCACATCGGAGCGGTCGTAAAGTCGTAGAGTTTCAGAACTATGAATCAGCGCATATTAATCGTAGAAGACGAAGCTCCAATGTGCGAGCTCCTTACTTCGTTCTTTACCGATCGAGCCTACAAGGTTGACACCGCCCAGGACGGCGAGCAGGCTATCGCTCGTCTTGAAGAGCAGAACTACGCGCTAGTCATTACTGATATTAAGCTGCCGGGAATGAGCGGTCTCGAGTTGCTTGCAAGAGTGAAGGCTCAATGGTCCGAGCTTGCGGTCGTGATAATGACGGCCTTCAGCTCGATCTCCTCGGCTGTCGAAGCAATGAAGCTCGGAGCGGAAGACTACATTGGTAAGCCGTTCCAACTGGATGAGCTTGCAATCACGGTGGAGAAGGCGCTGGAACGGCGAAGCTTGCGCCGGGAGGTCGATCAATTACGCCGTGAGATTCGCGGCCGATACAACTTTTCAAATATCGTAGGCCATAGCAAGCCGATGCAGCAGCTGTTCGAGGTGATAAAACGAATCGCGGCGCGCAGAGATGCGTCCGCCTTGATCATCGGATCGACCGGTACGGGTAAGGAATTGGTGGCGCGTGCTATTCACTACAACTCGGATCGAAAGAACGCTCCTTTTGTTCCGATAAATTGTTCGGCAATACCGGACACGTTGCTGGAATCCGAATTGTTCGGGCATCAGAAGGGTGCCTTCACCGGCGCGCACGAAACCAGGCGCGGCCTTATTGAAGAGGCCCAGGGTGGTACTGTCTTTCTCGATGAGATCAACACGCTGTCACCGAGCCTTCAGGTCAAGCTATTGCGCGTTCTTCAGGAGCGCGTTGTGAGAAGAGTGGGCGGTCGAGAAAACATTCCGATAGATATTCGTCTGGTGTCGGCAAGCAATCAGGACCTGGAAGAAGCCGTCAAGCGCGGCGAGTTCAGACAAGACTTGTTTTACCGGCTGAACGTCGTCCCTGTTCGTCTGCCTGACTTGAAGGACAGGCGTGAAGACATTCCACTTCTCGTTCATCATTTCTTGCAGAAGTTTGCACAACAGCACGGTGAGCCTCAACGTCGTTTCTCAAATGATGCAATGAGGGTTCTGATGACGCATGCATGGCCAGGCAACGTTAGAGAGCTCGAGAATGCAGTCGAGCACGCGCTCACGATGGGCGCCGGTGAGACGCTGCTGCCTGAGGACCTTCCCGTGAGCGTAAGCGCTCCCGAGCGCGACATCGTTCATGAAGCGACACTGGATGATGTCTCGCTTGCGGAGCTCGAGCGTCGCTACATCCTCCGAATCCTTGAAAAGAAGGGCGGCCATCAAATCAAAACCGCGTCGGTCTTAGGAATTGATCGCCGCACTCTCTATCGCCGTCTTCGACAATACGGCGAGGCCGGACGCATCCAGGCGGAAGACGGTGAAGAAGATATGAACGAACCAATTGAGAAGGACGCCATCGCTGGCAAGAGTGTGACTGTAAGCTGACTTGAATCGAATCGCTGAAACTTATGAAAGAAGAGAAAAACGTCAAAGTGCAGCCCACCGCAACCGATTCACAACTTCGTGGAACGTCGCAACGGCACCCTTCAAGGAGTCTCGCACCTCGAGCACACGGGTACGGTATCGGAGGCGGCTACGAAAGGCCATATCGTCAACGCATTGAGCCGGCGAACGTCGAAGACGATTCGTATGGACCTCTTCCGCACTCTGGCTACTACGGTGCGGGAGCGGGCTCGGAACGATTCGAGCGAGGCAAGGCTGGCTTCAAACAAGAACTGAAATGGTACAAGCCACAATACGGTGAGATGACGAGCGGCGGACGCGACGAGCGTTAGCCGTGACGGCTTCGTTCATTTGCCGCCGGCAAGATACCGCGCTGCTTGATCTTCTTCTTTCGTGTAGCTCGCGTTCTTTTCTATGCGCCAGGTGTTCCCGTCTCGCGCGAGTATGAACCCCAAAAATTCTCGCTGTGGGTTTCCGGACGAACTGGCGAAGTTATAAGTTATCGTCGCGCTCGTATAAGCTTTATACGGATCGTTCTTGTTAGCGTAGAAAAGATCAATGACTATTTTTGTCGCGCCCTGGTTTTTCAGGTACTCTTCAACTGCCTTCTTCGCTTTGCCCTCGTTGTTCGCGCACGACGCCGTTGCTAAAAGAGTTGCAAGACCTGCGAGAAGTGCGAAAGCCTTCGTTCGAGTTCGTGAGTGTCCGTTAAACATAGGTATCCTTTTAACCCGTTGTGCGTTAGTTTTTCAAGCGGTAATGAAAGAGAGTGTCCGCTTGAGGAGAAAGCCTTATGGGTCTGTTCGTAAGACAGCTTCTGGCGGGCCGCGACTTCGGCGAGTCCGACTACTTTGCTGCGCAGATGGCAAATTTCGTCTATCTCATCGGAGACGACGAAAAGAGGACGTGCATGGTGGTAGATCCTGCTTGGGACATCCCCGGAATCATCGACTTGGTTGACCGCGAAGGACTAACTCTGATTGGAGCGCTCGTCACTCATTATCATCCCGATCACGTGGGTGGGGACATTTTCGGTCACCACATCGCGGGGCTGCCGGATTTGATGTCGCTCAGGCCCGTTACTGTCCATGTGAATAAAGCCGAAAAAGACGGAGTCAAAAAAGTAACCGGCCTTTCCGAAAACGACATCGAAGCGCACGAAGGCGGCGACGAAATCGCAATCGGTAGTCACACAGTAAAGCTTCTCCACACTCCTGGACATACGCCAGGCAGTCAATGCTTCTTGACCTCTTCAGCGCTGGTCTCAGGCGATACGCTTTTCATCGGCGGCTGTGGAAGAGTCGATCTGCCTGGAAGTAACCCTGAAGACATGTACCGCTCGCTTACTCAGGTGCTATCAAAACTGCCTTCGGAAACGGTTTTGTTTCCGGGCCACAACTACGCTTCTCGACCAGTCAGCACGATCGGCGACGAGAAGAGTCAGAACCAGTATATGCGGATCAATAGCCTCGCAGATTGGAACGCGTTGATGGGGGCATAGCTCCGCTTGCTCCGGTCAGAAATGTGTTGACTGCGTCCCCAGTTTAGTCATAATAGCGCCATCTGCACGCATCTCAGCTCACTGCTCCCACCTTGATTGTCTTTGTTGGTTCTATCGAGTAGCGTCGCTGCTCCTGCCTCTTTTCATACCTGATTTGGCTTTGTACAAGTCAGAACGGCATCAATGCAAACGAATTAGTTTGGGCAGCCAATTTCCGAGGAAAAGAATCGCCATGGTTGAAGCAAGCAAGCAACTTAATGCGTCTGAAATCCCGGCACAAAACCTTTCGATACTAAGCGCTTCGCGTACAGCGTTCCTTGGCGTGAAGCTCGGCGTCCTCGCTGTCACCCTCGCCGGCGTGTTCAGTATTGCGGGATTTGTGTCAACCTACGTGAGCTTCAGCGCTGCCTCGACCGACCCGGGCGTCTTCATTTCAAGAGCGGCTATGACCAACTCTATCGCCGCCGCGATCCTTGCATTTGTCTGCGTGTACGTTGCGGGACTTGCGCTTGCCAGAAGAATCGCGAGCAGTCTAGAGAGCTTCAATGTTGCAACGCGACAGGCTGCGGCCGGTAATCTCGATGTGAGAGTCGACATTCCGAACGGCGTGCTATTCGAGAACCTCGCTCGCAACTTCAATGCGATGATGGACCGAATGACTCTGAGCGCTCGAGCTGAAGCCGCTCAAAAACAATCTCTCCTCGCCATCATAAAGGCTATCGAAAGCTCAGGCGATGCGATCGCCGTGGCGGATTCCGGTCGCGAACAGACTTACTATAACAGGCGCTTTGTTGAGCTTTTTGGATACTCAGCCGAAGAAGCACGCGACATTGCGAGCAAAGAAGGATTCTGCGTAGATCCGACGGTGGCAGCGGAAATATCGAAAACGATCGACAGTGGCAACTCATGGTCAGGTGAGATTGAAATGCGCGCAAAGGGTGGACGCAATATACCCGTTGCACTGCGAGCGGACGCTATTAGAGATGAGAGTGGGAAAGTAACCGGCCGAATCGAGATTTACACCGATATTACTCAACGCAAACGAGCCGAGCTACTCCAGTCGACGCTCTACCGCGTAGCCGAAATGACGGGATCCACCACGCACGTACAGGAGTTCTTCGGCGCCGTGCACCAAATCATCGGCGAGCTGATGTACGCGGGCAACTTCTTCATTGCGTTGTATGACTCAGAAACGCAAATGGTGAGCTTCCCTTATTTCGTCGACGAAGTCGACGATACTCCTCCACCACGAAGGCTCAAGAGAGGCATGACTGAATACGTCCTTCGAACCGGAAAGCCGTTGCTTGCGCCGCGCGACAAGATGCAGCAGTTGATTGGTCATGGCGAAATCGAAGTGATTGGCACGCTTCCTGTCGACTGGCTGGGCATTCCGCTCAAGGCTGGCGACCAAACAATCGGAGTGCTTGCGGTCCAGAGTTACAACGAAAGCGTAAGGTTTGGTGAGACCGAGAAAGACCTTTTGTCGTTCGTCTCTCAACACATCGCCGCAGCTTTGAATCGGAAACGTTCCGAAGATGCGCTCCGACAAAGCGAGGAGAAATACAGAACGATCCTGGCGAGCATCGAAGACGGCTACTACGAAGTCGACATCGCCGGCAACTTCATTTTCTTCAATGAGCCCGTTTGTAAGACCCTCGGATATCCGGCTGATGAGTTGATTGGCCTCAATAACCGGCAGTTCATGACGCCGGAATCCGCGCAGATAGTTTACAAAGAATTCAAGAAGGTGGCGTCGACTGGAGAGCCGAGCCGAGATTTTGCTTACGAAGTAGTCGCGAAGGATGGGACAAGAAGGTTTGTCGAATCGTCCATCTCCTTGAAGAGGGATGGCGATGGGAAACCCGAAGGGTTTCGTGGCGTCGTGCGCGATGTAACCGCTAGACGCGTGGCCGAAGCGACGTTGGAGCGCAATCTAAAAGAATTCCTGCAGATGGTTTCTTCCGTATCAGAGGGAGACTTAACCAAACGCGGCGTTGAAGCGGACGACACACTTGGAAGCGTCATACAGTCGATCAACAAAATGTTGGACCACTTCAGCACTATGCTGACTGAAGTCAAACAGATCGGCTTGTCGGTTTCTTCCAGCGCTACGGAGATACTCGCAGCGGCTGAACAGATTGCGGTCGGATCTCAACGACAGGCAGACGAAATAACCAACACATCGAGCGCAGTTGAAGAGATGGCTGCTTCGATGGTTCAGGTCTCAAGAAACGCGGAAGCATCCGCGGAAGCCGCGCGCCGTGCGCTTGAAACGGCAGAGCATGGCGACGAATCAGTCCACGACACCTCCGAAGCGATGACCAGAATCGATTCGGCCGTTAAGCAAACCGCGGAAAAAATGCGGTTGCTGGGCGTGCGCAGCTCTGAGATATCGGAGATCATCGACTTGATCGAGGACATCGCTGCACAGACAAACCTACTCGCTCTTAACGCCGCGATCGAAGCGGCCCACGCGGGCGAGGCAGGTCTCGGATTTTCTGTTGTGGCCGATGAAATCCGCAAGCTGGCTGAAAGGTCGGCCCGCGCTACAAAGGACGTGGGCACGCTGATCAAATCCATCCAGAACGAAACTTCCGAAGCGTTGACCGCAATGGAGCTCGGAATGAAGGAAGTTCGCGGAGGCAGCGAGCTTGCGGGTCAGGCAAGCCGTGCGCTTCAGGACATTTCTTCTGCGGTGAGGCAGTCTTCAGAGTTGATCGATGAAATTTCAGCCGCGTCAGAAGAGCAAGCACGCGTCACCAGCAATGTCGCCGGCGCGATGCAAACAATTTCCAGCATAACACTTGAAACCTCAGCGGGCGCTCACGAAACTGCGCAAACGATCGAAGGCATGGTTGGGCTTGCGGACCGGCTCAATAAAGCGATCTCGCAATTCAGAGTCAAAGACGACTACATACATCCATTTTCGTATGATGTATCCGGTTCGGCCGGCCGACAAAGCAACGGATCCAACTTCGCTCGCTACGGACAGGGCGACTGAAGCTCATTCATAAGGGCAGGGAAGCAAACTTGGCAAGACGACAGTTAGTGATTTTCAAAGTCGGCGCGGAAGAATTCGCCGTTGACATAATGCTCACAAAAGAGGTCGTGCTGATGCGCGACATAACTCCCGTGCCCGAGAGCGAGTCCTATGTTGAGGGCGTGATGAACCTGCGTGGAAGCCTGGTGCCAGTGCTCGACCTTAGAAAGAGACTTCGGGCGACAACGGCCAACGCTCATACCGATCATAGAATCATTGTAGCCAATCTCGACGGCGTAACTGCTGGACTGATCGTGGACGGCGCGTCGGAGGTTCTAAGGGTCAGCGATGACATAATCGAACCCGTTCCGGAACTCGTCGCCGAGATGGGAGTCACATATGTCGCGGGAGTGATCAACTTCAAAGATAGATTCATTACATTAGTCGACCTTAAAAAGGCTCTGTCGGACGAAATCATTGGTGAGTTGGATGCTGTGATGAATGCGCTTTCGAGTCGCCGGCGCCAAATCTCCCCCGCGCAAGCTGTCTAGAGCCGATTCTCGTTGGAGTCTGATGATAACAGAAAACTTATATCAGCATCCGTCAGGTCCGCTCAGCCCTAACATTCTTTCGGACAATGAGTACCGGCTGTTTCGCGACCTCATCTACGAAGAATGCGGCATCAGCCTGGGCGCCGAGAAGATCACCTTTCTCGAGTCGAGGTTGCGACGTCGCATGGATGAATTGGGCATTAAGAGCGGATATGAGTACCACCGGCTGATCACCACCACTCAAGGCAGATCACAGGAGCTACCGCGGCTTCTCGACTCCCTGATGATTTGCGAGACCTCTTTCTTCAGGAACCAGCCACAGTTCGAGCTGCTGAAAGAAATCGTGCTTCCCGAGATAGTAGCCAGGAAAGAAAAGGCGGGCACGCGCTTATTGCGCGTGTGGAGCGCGGGGTGTTCGACCGGACAAGAACCTTACAGCGTCGTTATGACGCTGCTCGACTCGATTCCCGATCGCGATTCATGGACGATTCGAGTCTTCGCTTCGGATCTCTCTTTCACGGCGCTTGAGCGGGCGCAAACCGGTTTGTATCGCGAAGACCAACTCAAGGGGGTAGATGCTGATTCTCTTGCCAGGTATTTTCGACAAGAGAAAGGTCATTACTTGTTGAACGAGGCCATAAGGAAGCGGGTGATCTTTGATTATCACAACTTGAAACACGACAACGGGCTTCGTGGGCTCGACATAGTTTTCTGCCGCAACGTTATGATTTATTTTGACGCCTTCGAACAGCGGAGGCTCGTTAATCGGTTTTCAAATTGTCTGGTCCCGGGAGGCTTCCTTTTTCTCGGGCACGCGGAAAGCCTTCAAGGGTTATCGCCGCGGTTCACGATGTTACATCGCAACAAAGGAATTGCCTACAGACTTGAACGATGAGTAATGAGGAGCCCGTGACAGCATGGACGGCGTGACGACATCAGAATTCGATCAGCTGCTTGCGGTATTTCGCGACCAATCGCTTCAGATCCTGGAAGAGATGAGTCACGACTTGCTGGCGCTTGAATCAGATTCGTCTGACGCTGAAGCGATGACCAGACTTCGACGCGGCGCTCACACGATAAAAGGCGATTCGGCTTGCGTCGGTTTAGAAGCGGTAACGCAAGTTGCTCATCAAATCGAGGACCTGTTCGATGCGGTGCTCAATAGGGAGCTCACACTCGATCGCGCTTCTGTCGATGCGATGCTTAGGGCGCTCGATGCCTTGAAAGAGGCTCTCAGCGGCGAACGCGTCGCTGATGTGCAGGCGGAAAAGGCTGCCGCTTTGATTGAATCGTTGACCAGGATTGGAATGCATTTCGAGCCTTCCCCGGCATACGAGAACCAGTCGGCAGCCTATGCGGACATTCAATCGAGCAAAGCGGGAGAGACCGCAAAAAAGAATCGGCGAGACTTCGTCCGAGTCGAAGCGGCGAAGCTGGATTCACTTTTGAATCTCGCTGGGGAAATGGTGATCGCCCGCTCGGTGATCAACCAGATCGCACCGCAACTCGATCGCGCGCTAACGAAAAGCGACATGATGGGCAGATTCAGTGAAGCAAACTCGCAAATGGGCAAGCTGATTGGGGAGCTGCAAAAAAGTGTTCTTAAGATGCGAATGGTCACAATCGATCATGTGTTTCGCAAATTCGTCAGACCTATGCGAGAGCTTGCGGCTGAGCACGGCAAGCAGGTCGAGTTGCAGGTAAGCGGAGGCGAGACGGAGCTCGACCGCGCGCTTGTCGACTTGATCTATGAACCGCTGCTGCACCTGCTTCGCAACGCGGTCGATCATGGCCTTGAAACACTTCAGGAGCGACAAGCCGCGGGCAAATCCGAGACGTGCAAGATTACGATGCGGGCCTATCACGAGGGAAATCAGGTAGTCGTTGAAGTAGCTGACGATGGCCGAGGAATCGATCCTGCCGTTGTAAAAGCGAAGGCGCTTAAGTCAGCTGCGATAACCGAACAGCAAGCACGAGTGATGTCCGATGAAGATGCGGTGAGGTTGATTTTTCTCGAGGGACTTTCCACCGCGACGGAGATTACTAAGCTGTCGGGGCGGGGAATCGGCGCGTCAGCCGTCAAGAGCGCGGTCGAGCAATTACGCGGAACCGTATCAGTCGAAAGTGAAGCGGGAGCCGGCACCCGTTTCACTCTTCGGATGCCTTTGACCCTGGCTATCATAAGAGCGCTGCTGTTTCGCGCATCCGGCCAACTGTTAGCGCTGCCGCTGCTCGCGGTATCAGAGATCGCAAGGGTAAACGCATCTGACATCATTCATCTCAATGACGTAGAACACTACAGATTGCGCGAGCGCCTTCTATCATTGGTTCGGCCGGGCCTGGTTTTGTCTTTCGATCGCCGACGAGGCGGACGCGGAGCAACGATCAGAAACGAGGCAGCCGCATTTTTCCTGGTTGTACTGGCTGCCGGCAACAAGAGCTACGCAGTAGTTGCTGATGAGTTGATCGGGGAGCAGGAGCTGGTGATCAAGCCTTTGGACAGTCCGTGGGTCCAACACGAGGCGCTTTCGGGCGCGTCGCTTCTCGGCGATGGACGAGTCGTGTTGATTATGGACCCCGAGATGGTTTTTCGAACCGCGGTCAAATACGAACGAGGAAGAGCGAACATCAAAGAAGCTTATGCAAGTTGAGAAGAAAAAAATCCGCGTGCTGGTGGTCGACGATTCGGCGCTCATGCGAAAGCTGATCTCGAGCCTGCTCGAAAAGGACCCGGAAATCGAGGTCGTCGCAACCGCGATCGATGGGTGCTTTGCGTTGGCAAAGGTTGAGCAACTGAAGCCGGATGTAGTTACGCTGGACGTCGATATGCCAAGAATGGACGGACTCACGGCGCTGGGAGAGATGGTAGCGAACCATCACACGCCGGTAGTAATGCTGAGCTCGCTCACGACGCGGGGCGCGGCGTTGACCATGCAGGCGCTGGAAAAGGGTGCAGTCGATTTTGTATGTAAACCTACCAATAATGCCAGGCTCGCGGATATGTCCGAAGAACTTATTCTAAAGGTAAAGACCGCGGCTCGCGCGAACACGGCGGCGTTTACCGCGCAACCCCTGGTGACCCCGGTGAAGAAGGCGCCATCGATAGTCGGGCAGGGAAGAAGCTCAAATAGAATCGTGGCAATCGGTGCATCTTCAGGGGGACCTCACGCGCTGCGATACCTGCTGCCTCGGCTACCGGCCGACTTAGACGCGGGCGTTGTGATTGTGCAGCATATGCCGAAGAGCTTCACCGGCATGCTCGCTCACTGGCTGAACGAGATATGCGAACTGCAAGTCAAGGAAGCAGAGTCGGGCGACTCAGTCTGTCCGGGCCGCGTTCTAATCGCTCCGGGCAGCTCGCATATGAGAATCAGAAAGGCTCTTACCGGCTACGAGGTGTACCTCGAAGATGGCGCTTTGGTGAATGGCCACAAGCCTTCAGTGGATGTTTTGTTCAACTCGGTCGCGAGCGTATGCGGAATGCAATCGGTTGCCCTGCTTATGACGGGGATGGGCAGCGACGGGGCTCAAGGACTCGGCGAGATCAAAAAAGCAGGCGGTCACACAATTGCGCAGGACAAAGAGAGCTGCGCGATCTACGGGATGCCTCGCGCGGCTATCGAAAGAGGTTACGCAGATCAGGTCTTGCCGCTAACGGAGATGGCCTCACACTTGTCATCGAAAGTGGGACGGCTTACAGAAGTGGAGAACAGTTATGCATTCAATTGACGAAGCCACGTCGACTGCCCAGCCGGCACTGACTTGTTTGATCGTCGATGATTCGGCGTTTATGCGGTTGCGTCTGCGACTGATGATGGAATCCCTGGAGCGCGTGAGCACGAGCGAGGCGGCTAACGGCACTGAAGCGATTCAAGAGTATAGCCGGCTTAAACCTGACATCGTGCTGATGGACATCATTATGCCGGGTATGGAGGGAGTGGAGACCGTGAAGAAGATCTGCGAGGCGGACCCCGACGCGCGTGTAATCATGATTAGCTCACTGAGCCACAAAGAAAAAATCGCTGAGGCAAAGGCTGCCGGCGCGAGGTACTTCATACCCAAACCGGTGACCCCTGAAGAGCTTCGGAAAGCGATGAACGACGTCTTGTCTTCACCCGAGACCAATCGATCGGCAGGAAATCTATGAGACTGGATTTTGTAAAAGCGTTTGTAGACTCGACCACCATGCTCTTCAAAGAGTTCGCGGGGCCGTCGAGCGACATGTCCTCACCAGTGATGAGACCTAGCCCGCACGCCGGTAATGAAGTAATGGCCATTATCGGACTTTCGGGGGAAGCGCAGGGACGGGTTATCTTCGATATGGATCTGTCGACGGCGGTCGAACTCGCCGGGCACATGATTGGTGAGCCTTCGCCGGGCATGACCCCGCTGGTTCGCAGCTCGATCGCGGAACTGGCTTCGATGGCGATCGGCCGAGCGATATCCGAGATCAACGACAACGGCACCAGACTGCATATGAGCCCGCCAACCGTGATCACCGGAGCGAACCTGTCAAGCGACGATCAATGTTTCGAAACGCTTGTCGCGCCGATCAACACGGCTTACGGCGAGGTTCGAGTGAACATCACAATCCAAGATCTGGATTGAGCCTCAGGGAAGCTCAGTAAAAGCGGACAAAGCGTAAATAAAGCAGCAACCGAACTGAAGGGAGTTCCCCGACTAGTTGAGTCTGATAATAGATATTATGTTGTTGAGTTGTTGAGTTGTTGAGGAATGTCTTCACGCGTGTCCTTCAAGTCAGGCAGACGAATTGGTGGCGCGTGCTATTCACTACAAGTCGGATCGAAAGAACACGTTATCGTCAGAACCGTATGTGCTTGGATGGGCAATTGGAAGTTCGTACAAGTATCCCTGGCTAAGGTTGTAAGAAAAGACTGAAGCGCCATTTGTAAAAACGAGATTTCCATTGCTGCCGAGCGCAAAGTCCAAAGTGGGAAGGAAGGAAGGCCTTCATCGGTTGTTGAGTTGTTGAGTTGTTGAATTGTTGAAGATCGGGTCGTAATCCGTGTCCACCTAGCCATACTCCGTTACGCGCTCTTTCCATTCCCAGTCTTAAGAGATACTCCCCTGGCGACACTCCGGTTTCACTTTTGAAAATACGTGATAAGTGCGACCAGGAAAGATTAACTACCCTTGCCAATTCGCTTACAGAAATCTTGCGGTGAAGATTTGCGTTCATAAAAATTGATCAAGGTCTGGGTTCTTGGTTCAGGGACACTTTCTTCAATAAGAAATTGAGGTACATTGCTAACCGGCTTAAGAGACTCTGCTTCGGATTCTGTTTCAATCGCCGCCCGAGAGATCGTAACAGTAGAGCGCCGCTTCCCTTTTGATCTGATCTCTGAAACCGTGTCTCGCCATTCAGGATATGCGGAGCTCAGTGGCGAGGCTATGACTAATGAAGCAACGTCTTGCGCCTCCTGCAACCGACCCACGTGTGAAAGCTCAACTGCGTAAGAGTTCAAGCAATCGAGGTAGACATGAGGTGGTGTAAACCTGAAGGTCGGTAGTATTTTTTCAAGGTCTATAATTGCGGATTGGTGATATCCTTCGGCGGCTTTCATTACCGCGATACCTCTTTGCTTCCAGCCCAGACAGACCCAGACGATAGAAATAGAATGCAGAATCAATATCGCCTTTGTTGCCCGCTACAGCAACAAGGGAGAGAATGGACTTAACTCTATAAGTATCGGGGGCAGTATCAACTGCAAGTTCGAATAGTTTTTGCGCCTTGTCCTGGTCCCCGTTACCCACGCTGTTCGCAGCCACGGCCAGAAAGTAATAACCGATTGCTTGATATCGTTTGATCGGAACATTGGAAAGAAGCAGTCCAATTTCGTTTACCTTATCAAATTGACGCAATGCATGTGCGTGCTCACCCAGCAGAATAAGACGGTTCCAAAACGCCTCGTAACCTGTGCTCCTTAATAACTGTTGATAGAATCCAGCAGCATATCTTGCAAAAGGAGAAACCATGAAAAGAGTGCTGTCGGTTGTCTTGCTCATGCTGTGTCTGTCCTTTCCTGTATTGGGAGGGCACAATCTTCCTGGGAATTGGTGCGACTGCGGTGCACCTGACTGCATTTGTGACGCCGGTGAAGTGCCTGTCAGTCAGGCGAGTCACGCGGCACCAAGACCAGATAAGACTACTCATCGCACACCCACTGACTTCGGTTCAGGGACGCTGTTGGTATTAGCTGTGTTACTTCTGATGCTTAGATACAAGGCCTAAGCGACCGGGAACTTGGACACTTTTAAGTGACTATCGCTCTTCTGGCGACTAACTATTTGTATGCCGCATCGCAGTGTATCACACAACAAAAAACAGACAAGTGGAAAGCTGGTCCAGGCAGGTATGCAATCAACTTAATTGGTATGAAATCATGCTAATTGAGCCTTAACATTTCATTGAAGCCACGGCGCGAGGCCTGATTTGCTCGCCGACGTAGACTCTGCTGGACAGCTGGACAGTGTTATCGTTCAGAGAGTTCCCTGCCATAAGTTAAAGCTTCCTGGCCTCGAGAGAACTCGTGACCTGTAACAGCCAATTCGATTGCAGCTTCTCATTAACACCGCACTTCAGTTGGGTGTCGGCAAGTCACCCGTCGGTCGAAACCGTTTTAACGGTTTTGGCGCCTCTTGAATATAGCGAAACTGTTGAAACGGTTCTGAGATCCGCGATCCACACGTCACCCCTCTGAAGAGGGGTGTTAATCAGAGCACAATCACACAACTTCAACAAACCCTCGCCTGACTTCCGAGCCACTACCGATTTCAATGTTACAGTCCACTAGTACAAGCGGAAGTCATGCCGACTGTTTATTTGATCGCAAGCTGGCCAGCAGTTCTCTGGCGATGGGGCGTAAGGAAGAAGGCACGCCTGCCGAAGACAGACTCTTCCTCACTTTAATGAGGTCATCCGGGGGAAGCGATGATCCATCAGTAAGTCCATAGACAGATCTTCTGGTCTCGGGACTGGCCCCACTGAGAGCCAACAAGAAACCGTTCGGATTGTTAACGAGCACCTCAACGAAAGTGTCCACCAATCCTTCTGAGAGTGCACCATCGGACCAAGCTACGGCGTTAAAGAGTTCCGACAACAAACCTGAGTCACCTCGCCTAATCAACCGAGTGATCATTCGTTCCGCTAGAACCGAGTCGAATCTATGATCCATATGGCTTGCCCTAAGGGCTTCAGCAATCTTGCGTTTGTTGTTCTCGCAGTCATGACCGAAAAAACACAGCGCGAATGCTGACTCCATTTTGAAATGCTCGTCATCACCCGCCTGAGCACGCAAGACTTCGATGTCGGCGATCAGCTTTTCCGACGGATAAGCTTCCAAGCCTTTTCGAGCTGCGTCTCCCTGTTGGCCCCCGTAGGATGCGAAGACTTTAATCTGCCGCTTGAGTTCGCCAAGGTCACTCAGATCCGGGGATTCCTTTGTCTGAGTCGTCCTCAACACAGGTTCCTTACCTCGCCTCTCTGCATGAGAGCAAGCAGATAGTCCACCGATAAGCAAGATGCATGTATAAGCCGTCCATACCACGAACCCGTTTTTTCTGTTACTACTCATCCTGTCTCCCGGCCTCCTCGCGAGCTCTCCGCTTCTCGCGCCGACGGTCCTCCTTGCTTGGTTGATCATAACCCATCGCAATTCGCAAGTCTTCATAAGCCCAATTCCCATTCGCGTCGACTTCCTCCGCCAATGATCTCAAATAATCCGCGTCTCCGACGAAGAGATGAATGATGGGATCGCCTCGCTGATGGAGAGAATGAACGGTTTGGACGTTATCCATTTGGGGCAAACGTGGATGTTGTTATGAGCATTCCATTGGCAATGCGAGACAGCTCAGACTTCGGCTTAAGGAGAGCAACTGCTCTCTTATCTGACGAACGTCTTCCTTCGATAACATTTCATCGTGCATGAATAGATAATAGACTTTGTTCCTGATTGCGTAAGGTTCCTTGCCAAGTCTCAACTGGAAATCTCGCGGGCATTTCCGAAAGTCCTTCGTGAAATACCCAGACAAATCTGTGCTGGCTGCACCATCCGGCCAATTCGCGCTCGCAAAAAGCTGCGAGATCAAATCTATGTCGCCCCTCTCGATTAACCTGTTGATGCCCGCCCAATGCGGATTGCGCGTCTTGTTCCCTTGCACGCGCTTCGCCTTGCTCCCTTCGCGCGCACTCCCATGACGAACGGCTCGCATCCCAAGATTACTCATAACCTTTTGTATTTTTGCACTAGCAGCCAAGCCAGGATCCCCGACGCCATAATCACTGACCATGGAATGAGTCGCTCAAGTTCATAGTCCCAAAATGAACCCAGGTAGAGCGCACGTAGGCTATCAGTCGGGGAACGCACCCAGGTCCAGCAAGAAGCGCCGAGTTCGGCCAGCAATGCCAAGATAAGAAGAATGAAGCGTTTCATATGCATGGCTCCTGATCATTTCCACCAGAGCTTAGCAGCCCTCAGTTCCCTACTAGATGTATGGCTGATTGGAGGCCCTAACTTAAAACCCGGGGATGATCTTGTTTCTAGGCTGTTACTGTCTCCGTAGTACTGCCGGCCCTCATTGCGATGGTCTCTGACGTCTCCACTTACAGCCCAGCCATAGTCATCTTGAACAGCCATTAGATAGGCGCTTTGACCGGTTGTTGACATGTTTCCGCCATTGTACCGATCATTAACGCCTAACAGGTGGGCGAACTCGTGAGCAGCTACTCCAGCCTGCACGATTCTCGAAAACCTCCACACGCCAGTATCTGGAGCGGAACTGCTCGAGAAGAATCCCCTATGGTTGACGAAACTGGTCGCCGTGCCCGGCAGCGCATCATTCTTACTTATTCCAATAACATTTTGAGCACCAGACTTTGTTGCATCGTTCTCATTACCATAGACCTGAACGTCAACTTTCGTGGTCACGCTGTAAGTAATCCCATCCTGCTTATAAGTGCCTGACCAAGCCCCTTCGATTGAACCTTGTATTGCTGCCGCCGCCTGATTCAACTGCTTCTGAGTGAGATTAGCATTGCCCTGAGAGTAGATCGCGATGCTTGCGGTTATTGTGATCGTCCCTGTCTTTTTTTCTTCATCGGTTACAATGCTAACCGTTGCCTTCTCACCTCCGTCGTCAACAAGCCTAAGAGGGTTGTTGCGGACGTAGGCATACTTGTTCCAGCTTTGCGGGTCGCCCACGTGCGAGTCCTTAGTAACATCATCCGCTCCGGTGAATCGACCCTGGGTACTTGAGTAATATCTCGCTCCAAAGTAATCCAGCCCCGATTCACTGTCTCTTTCTTTTTGGGTAAACTTCTGCTTCGTTGAATCCGCTGCGTTGTAGCCAACAATCGACGAACGGCCGCCGACCGATGACGGGATCTCTTCTCCAAACGGTAAGTAGTCAAATCGAGCCTTCACAGTTCCGTCGGCCTTCGTTACGACTCGAGTGCTTCCCAGGTGATCACTTGTCAGATAACTCGTGGCACTTCCACCAGGAGATGGCGTCGTGTCGTTAGTGTATTCTGCTGCGAGTTGACCCATAGCATTGTACACAAAAATGGTCGTGACGTTGCCGACAACTTTCTTCACTCGATGACCGTCACCGTCATATGCATAAGTCGTCGTTCCAGCCTTTGTGTAGCTGACCTGGCGGTTCTCTGCGTCATAGAGCATCGCATTCGCAGCAGTCGTAGGATCATTCTTCAAATTGCCTGCCGCGTCAAAGCCAAAGCCGCTCAACTGGATTCGGTTAGTGCTCTGATTGAACGCGGAGAAGTCGGCCGATGATCCTGACTGCGGTGTCAGCGCAGGAGTCGGAATGTAAGAACCAACTCGGACGGCTCGATTGCCATATCGATCACAATCGTAAGTCTGCCTCCACGCTCCGCTTTCTGTTGCCGTCTGCAATCGATTCAGCGAGTCGTAGCCGTAACTCTGGCTCATCACGGTCGAGCCAATCGTAATGGACTGAGTCAGGACGTTGCCGTTGTTATCGTGAACATTCGGATTCGAATTGCTGTAGGTGTAGTCGAGCTGCAATAGACTTGAAGGACTGGTCGTCGTTCCCAACTTTATCTGAGTCGGTTGCAGGCGATTGTTGAAGACAGTCTGGTCTATCAGGTTATTGCCAAGGGTCATCGAGCTCACCGCGCCTTGCGGGGCGTAACCGATCGACGATGCGTAAGCTTTGTTCGATTCGCCCGTCTTCTGTCCATTAACGCTGGTCAGCCGGCCCGCCGTATCATAAGCGTCGGTGATCCTTCGAAGACTGGGATAAACCTCGCTTGTCATCTCGTTCGCCAGGTTATAACCATAACTCAGGCCATAGTTATTGGAGTCGGTCTGTTGATAACTCGAAGTCACTCGCCCTAGCTCGTCGTAGCTCTGATAGTTCCCTGCGCTGCTCGCAGCTCCTCCGTAACACACAGCGATCAATCTTCCAATCGAATTGGTCACGGTGAAGTTGGGCGGCTTGCCCAAAGGCAACGTCTGCGACGAGTCGTAATAGTAGTTCACCGCAGGAGTGCTCTGAGGGTCGTTCGTGTAGGTTCGGCTCGCCATTCGATTCAAAAAGTCGTAGCTGTAGTTCGTAGTGACGTTTCGCGCATCTGTCTTCTGGCTCACGTTCGAGTTTAGATCATAGTCGTACTTCACGCACCATTGGCTGTTGTTAGTCACCGAATCGGTAAGAGCAGGCAAGAGATTTGTATTTATCTCCTGCTCCGCATTCCTGGCGCGAATCAGTCGTTTTAAGGAATCGTAGGCAAAGTAACGAGTCTGCGCGCCTTGAGTCACCTTCGCCAAATCATCCAGAACGTCGTAAACATAAGAGGTCGGCTGAGTAGGTGAGGCTACCGTTCCGAGACTCCCGTTCGAATCAGGCTCATCAACTCTGATCAATCTGCCCAAGCCGTCAACGATGCTGCGACGTTTCTTGCCAGCTTGATCGGTTACCGTGGTTGCGTTGCCCAAATAAGTTGACGCAACGACCGCAGTGTCCGAAGTCGTCACAGTTGTTACTCTGCCGAGCGCATCATAACCCGTATCGGTGTACCCATAAGTCGGATCGCTCGTCGTTCGATAAGGATTGTAGGTGCGCTTCACTCGGCCCATCGCGTCGAATAGCTGTGTGGTATAGATGGTGCCTTCAGGCGCGGAAGTTCTCGTATCTGTCGTGCGTCCGAGCCCGTCATAAACAACCGCGCTGGTCAAGATTCCATCGTTGAAGGTTACTTGATCACTCTCGGTAGTGATCAACCGTAGCGCGTCGTCGTAAGTGAAGCGCGTGCGCCTCGAGAGCGACGAGATGTTAACCGCGACAATAACCTCGGTTGGCCGATCGAGAGAATCGGCGTAACCCGCATATCCACCGTAGCGTCCGCTCGACACCGTACCGTTCGCATCTTTGCTGTTGACCGGCTTGCCCAGATAGTAGTCGTATTGAATAAACGCATTCTGATTCAGCGCATTTGTCACGTTGGTGGCGAATGCGTAAGTAGCCAACGGAGGGTTGGTGTTCAGCTCCGGCGGCAGCGGCGTCTCGTTGCCCTCCGCGACACCGTCAGGATGGCCGAACGCGTCAGTGAAATCAAACGTGGTCGCAATGATGTTGGTTGGCGTGCTGCGCGGATCGACTATCTTAACCACGTTGCCCGCAATGTCGTATTGTGCGTAGCCGCTGATCGAGCTCGTTACGTTATTAACGCTGTCGAATGACACGGCGCGAGTAGTCTTGGTCACGTTGCCCCGCGTGTAGTTAATGGTTGTGGAAGAACTATCCAGCCCGGTGATGCTCGAACGATCAGTAAGCGAGGCATGAAAGTCTTCCGATGCGGTTTGATTGTAGTGGTCATATTCGAAGACCGTTCTCGCCTTCTCCACGCCTGCCGCGTCGAACACCGATTGCTGAACCGGCAAGCTTCGCAAATGCACCGTCTGGCTCGCATCGGGATTGGTTGTGTTAGGGTTCACCGCCGCGTAGTTCACTCCACCATTCGCCACCACGTAGGAGGTCGTGGTTTGCCTAATCAGCGCTCCCGGTTGACCATCCGAACCGAAGTCGTATTCTTTAACAATCGTAGGGTTGTTGAACTGGTCGTAGTCCATGTGCCGTTTGGCAACAAGCGCCGGACTCACGTCGAGAAGTTTCGTAAGCGTGTCGGTCAGCCGTGGATTGATCGACCATTGAAACGTTCCAAACGAATTGTCCGTCCATGGAGCGTTGTCTTCCAAGTAGCTGTTCTCCTCGCGCCTCAGGGAACCAGTCACAATCGAAGCATTCGTGTCCATCGCGTCGACGTGGTCTTCCAAGCCGTCCATCACATCCGGGTAGAGAAGAATGTTGGGTTGTAATCCGTCCTGAACCGGCGCTCCCGATGTGTGAAATGTATGTTCCTCATGCGCAAGCAGCACGTGGCCGGTTCCGTCCAGGTGATCCACTGTCACAGTGCCGCCGACGCCCGTGGCCGGGCTGTATCTGGTCCGGCCCTCGATATTGGTGCCGTCGGGAATCACCCGGCGTTCGATCACTCGACGGTAGACCTCTTTTTCCACTCCGGTGACATTATCGTCACCCACTCCCGATGTCGTAGTGTAGTCGTACTCGAAAGAGCCTCCTGTCGGCAGCACCATCCGCGCCAGCTCAGCATAGCTGTTGTACAAAAACTGATACTGGCGTCTGTCGGGCAGCGTCACGGCGGTTACCATCTTAGGATTGAACTGCGATTGGATATTGCCCGACCCGTTGAGGTCGGAGACAGGAAATAACTGTGTGTAAGTCAAGAAAGGCTGATCTGAACGCAAGGCACTGCTCAGACATCCATGCGTTACGGTAATCGTGCGCGGGGCCCCGCCGAATCCGGTAAAAGTAATCACATCGACATGTGATGTGCAATCGGTCTCCGCGGAAGTATCGTAGGAAATGGTCACCTTTCGATTTAGAGAATCGATGATTTGGGTCACCCTGTGGTTTCCATCATAGCTCGGAAACGTGATTCTGTTTCCATTGCGGTCCTGTATCCAGCTCACCAATGCATTGTCGATTCGGTAACGAGTGCCGTCGCGCAACAGCATATAGCCGCTAGCGTTCGTGTATAACGAGGCTGCAAGCGCCACCGGGTTCTGGTCCTTGATCTCAACGTCAGAAATAAAGGTCGCCGACTCTCCCTTGGTTGTAACGAACACGCGGCCCCGCGAGAAACCGTCCACGTGCCCGCAATCGGATTGTTGAGTTGTGTATGGTTTTCCCATAGTCAACTGATCAACAAACTCGTACTCTGTTCCATCAGAGCCGGTAAAGGTCAACCTTGTTGTTGTCTTCTCATATATCGGATGTTGTGCGCTGCACGGTGCAATAACGGGCTGCTTCGAGCCTTCACCGCTCCGCCTGCCTATGAGGATACCTGGCCCATAGCCCACATCGTAAGACTGCCAGTTGTTACGTGTCGGTGTGTAAGTAACGTTGGTCTCGTTCCCGTTCGTGTTGAACGATGTCCGCTTGACGTGCCAGCTCTTGGTGTTCAACGACAGCATCATCGTATAGCCGGCGCTGCCCCGCCCTCCGATTGCAAGCAAGGGTAATCGAAAATTCAAGTTGCCGTTGAACAGGCTGACGCTGTCAAAACCGCTCAGCGCATACGAACCCGCCGGAGTACCAGCCGCAAGGTTCGACGGAGTCATTTGATCGGTCCCCGCCTTTGTTACTGTTTGCGCTGTGACGGCGATCGAAAGGACGATCAACAACACGGCTATACCGAATACTGATTTGAATATTTCGACGACCAATCCAATTGCAATCCTCGGGCATGTCATTTCGTCTACCTCACATCGTCGGTTCGCCAGGACTTCAGGCTATCCCAGTTCATACTGTTCCAGCACTCAGTGCGGAGTTATCGTGATACGGCAATTCCAGTCACTATGATTGGCTTCGCTCAGCACATATTCTCCAGGCGTGAGATCAAGCAAATCGGACCAATCGGGTTGCTCACGCCCAACGGACACCTGTCTGAGCCGACTGCCAGCCAGGCGGTCGAGTCTCAACGAAACTTCTGAAAGCCCGCTGCGATTCTCGATCAGAAGAAAGAAGGGGATCGGGGGAGATGTGATCTGAGTCGCATTGAAGCCTCCCGGAGTTATCGTGATCAGAACTGAATCCGTCAGCTTTGGTTTCGTCGGAACTTGCTGCAAAGTACGGGCTGGCCGTGAATAGGTTTCAGATGCCATTGCCGGCTTCGCAGTTGAACCGCCGGACGCTGGTGCTTTCAATGAATAGGCAAGCAGTCTATCCGGCAATGCGGTCTTCGTATTGTAGGCTCCAACTCCACAGACCGTCATAACGCAGCAAGCAAAGACACAAGGCCACAGAGTCGATCGTTTCCTGGCGATGCGGTTCATTTTCCTGTCTCCTGATTAACGTAGTTCCCAATCTCCTGTCCGTTTCATCTCGCTCGACACGGTTTCTTATCTTGAGCTACTGCAAGCTCAGCAATACCAGAATCTCACCAACGCCCTTGTCCAGGGGCTCGAGCGCCTTGCCGATCAGAGTGCCGGGGCGATGAATCGGAGTGCCTCCAAGATCAAGAGGCTGTGAGCGCATCGCGATTCCTTCTTCGTCGCTGGTCACCAACAGATCCCCGACTCGAATTGGAGCCTTCGTAGCATCTACCTTCACTCTCACTCGCCCGGTTGTTGCAACCATGACTTTGCCCTCGCCCCCTTCGCCGAGAACCACTCCGGGTTTGGCAGAGACGACTCCGGCTACGCGAGTGTCGTACGCGCGAGAAGACGGGAGCACGTGGTTTGATTGCTCGGCATCCAGGACGACCACGGTCCCGGCAGCAATGGCGCGACTGGAAGGAACCCATTCGGCCACGTCTTGATATTTGGCGGCGATGTTGCCGTCCACCGTCAGGCTGCCAGTGACATAAGCATCGCCGGCAAGATGCAGCTTGAACGTTGGCGAGGTCGTGCCGATTCCGACGTTGCCGTTTCCTAGAATTGTCATTCGCGTAGCAGCGTCTAGTCCTGCTTCCGTATTGGCATCAGATGTTCCTCTAACACGAAACGATAAGTAGTTGTTATTTTGATTTCCTGTGTTATTACTGCCAGCCATTCCCGATGTCCAAGTCGATGTGTTGGTGAACTGAAACTTAGCCTCGGAAGCATCGGCTGCCACAAACCTAAGTGCTGCCGACCCTGTACCAGTATTCCAAAAACGAGATAGTACTTCCCCCGAACTACTCTGTTGAACGTCCAATGTTCCCCCCGGATTGGTCGTCCCGATGCCGACGTTGCCGTTAGAGGCTTCGGTAATCACGGAATTGCCGAGCGTGCCGACATCGTCGGTCCATTTCGCAATCCTTCCGTTCGTGCCTTGACCGGCCGCTTGAGTTTCGAAGCTTGCCTTGCCACCGCCCTGTTTCTGACCCTTCGCGTCGCTTTGCGATTTAGACTGACTAGCCCAGTTCGCGCCGAATAAATTCGGCAGCGGGCTGCTTGTCCACGTGCTCTGGGCCAGCGTCTTGTCTGCGTGTGATAAGACAAGGCCGATGAGAACCAGAGTGGTGGCCCAAAAAGAATGTCGTAGGTATCTTGTTCGAATCATGTTCATGGTTGCGTAGTCTCCTTTCTTTCATCTCCGGTTTCTTGGATTTATTCTCGAAGTTGTCGGTCGCTTCTAGGGCGGCGGCGACCTATGTCTAACGCGCCGCCGCAGCTCGTCGACGTGAGCCATCTTTATTTGAGTTATGCCACCACCTGTCAGATTGGGGTCGGTGTATCCCGGCTGCAAGGGAGGATTGATAGCGACTAGCGCTTCGTCTAAATAACTGCGAAGCTCAGTTATATGGACCGCCTTGATTGACTGCTGTTGTGCGACTCCCGGTTGCCAGTTCGTAACCGTCGTTTTTTCGGCGGCCGTCCTGACTGCGTTTACCGCATTGCGCAGCTCCAGCAGATGCTGTGCCTTAACCGTCGTCGCTCGCCGTTGGATCGGGTCGTCTGTCCATACGATAGTCGTCGCGAGGTCGAGATTGCTGAAGGCAGACCAGTTGGTTCCGTCCGAGGCCCGGACTTTGTACAGGTAAGTGACCGTTGAGTTAAAAAATACGCTATCGGTGTAAGAGATCGCTGTCTGATTCGTGGGCGTGATAGGGAAAAACAATCCGCTAAGCGTGCCGCCTCTGTCCACTTCATACTTTACAGCGTTTGGAACCGAATCCCACATGAGCACGATCTGGCCGGCAGTGTCCGCAGTCGCCTTAAAGTTAGCGGGAGCCGCGAGATTACCTGAAGGGTTCGGTTCCTCGGTCGCAACCAACTTACCGCCGGCATAGATATATTCCTTTGATGGGCTATTGGAATTGAAACTCTCGGCCGAGACTTCTTTATGGTTCTTCCCTTTCCTGCTGAACCCTGATTTGAATATTGCGGAATGCGCGAGCATCGCCCAGATTCCGACCAGGCTCAGAACTAAAGCTACACCGATCAAGACCCGCGATCGTCGAGCAATCTCCCGTACTTTTTGCCTTTTCTGTCTCGTTTTCTTTACCGGCATCGCTCTCCTTGAATTCCGTAAGCGTGCGGTCAATACAATTGGCTCAACAGCGCAAGCGATCACTCGCTCCTTACCGCTCACGGTACAGGATCGCCAACCACCGAGGGCCGACCACTGCCGAATAACCTACAATCGGCACAGCACTGATTTCACAATGCAAAGCGAACCATCGTGCTCTGAAAAGCGGAGGAAACGCTGGGCCGGGATTACTGGATATAGCCTCAGCCAACTAACGCGCCCTCTCTGGAACTCAGAAGAAACCGTCAATCGCCGAAGGGGCGCCCTTACCCGGCATGTGCGGAACAACATTCATTGCCGCCGCGCGCGGGCGTAATCCAAGATCAAGGAAATAACGTTTCGTGACTTTCAGAAAAACTGTAATTTCTCTAACAAAGTCCTGAGGGCCGAGAGTATCTCATCATACTTTGAGTATTACAAGCAGAATGAGGTTATGCATGTTGCTATTTGTTGTCCGATTCTACCACCGTGGAACTGTTCCTTCTCTATGAAGACGTCGTCAGGCGAAAGAATCTTCTGAATAACGTTTATTAAAACCACGTGGCGTGGCGGCAGAGGCGATTCATTCGGCTCGGCGGACGGTGTTTTACTGTGGTTCTGTTTTTACTTTCGCCGCTAAGAACCGAGGAACTCCTCGATCTCCAAATGGCTTGGCGTGATGGCGTCTGAGGAAGGTAGCTGTTGGGTGAGAGTCAAGTCAGTTCATTCGAATGCGCTCTCGCCGGTTAGGTGCTGGCCGAGGATCATCGTGTGAACCTCGTGCGTGCCTTCGTAGGTATACACCGATTCCAGATTGCACATATGTCGCATGATCGGGTACTCGCCCGTGATCCCGTTTGCGCCCAGAATGCTGCGAGCCGTGCGCGCGCATTGCAATGCGATCGACACGTTGTTCATCTTTCCCATCGAGACATGAACCGGCTTGATTTTGCCGTCGTCCTTCATTCGCCCAAGATGCAGGCTCAGCAACTGAGCCTTGCTGATCTCTGTAGCCATTTCGGCGAGCTTCTTTTGCGTCAGTTGAAACCCCGCAAGAGGCCTCCCAAATTGGATTCGCTGCTTCGAGTACTTCAGCGCCACATCAAAACAGGACATCGCCGCGCCCACCGCGCCCCACGCGATTCCGTATCGCGCCTGGGTCAGGCACATGAGCGGGCTCTTGAGCCCTTTCGAGCCCGGCAAGATGTTTTCCTCCGGGATCAAACAATCTTCAAAAAACAACTCCGACGTGTCAGATGCACGCAGGCTCAATTTGTGGTGTGTCTCACGTGTTGTGAATCCCCTGGCGCCACGTTCGACGATGAATCCTCGGATGTCGTCGTCCTCATCGCTCTTGGCCCAGACGACAGCGAGATTCGCCATCGAACCGTTAGTGATCCACGCCTTTGAGCCATTCAACAACCAGCCGTCGCGCGTTCTCCTGGCCCTGGTCAGCATGCCGCTTGGGTTCGAGCCGTAGTTTGGTTCTGTGAGGCCAAAGCATCCAATCACCCGTCCCGCAGCCATTTCGGGAAGCCATTTCTGCTTTTGGTCCTCGCTTCCGAATTGAAATATTGGATACATACATAGCGCGCCCTGAACCGATGCGAAGCTCCTGATGCCCGAGTCGCCAGCTTCGAGTTCCTGCATCACCAATCCGTAAGCGACGTTGTTCATGCCCGCGCAACCATATTCTTCGGGCAGATTCGCTCCGAGCACGCCCAGTTCGGCAAGGCTTGGAATCAACTCGCGCGGAAATCGCGCTTCTTCAAAACAACCCGCTATGATCGGAGTTATCCGCGACTCGACGAATTTTCTGACTTCCGATTGAACGAGTTTCTCCTCATCCGAAAGCAGCGCCGCAATTCCCAACACATCCAGTCCTTCAAATGGCATTTCTCTCTCTCCCGTGGTTGCGATCAGGATTGTTTAGGTGATCGATTATTTCAGCGAGTATGGAGATCGCTATCTCCTGAGGAGTCTTTGCGCCAATACGCAAGCCGACAGGCGCGTGCACTCGCTTAAGATCGTTCTCGCGAAAGCCGTCCTCAATCAGCTTCTTGAAAACTGATAATACTCTACGACGGCTGCCGATCATCCCGATGTAAGCGGCGTCCGTTGTAACGACTTGTTTGAGACAGAGCTCATCGTACTGATGTCCTCTGGTGACAATAACGATAGCCGTGCTTCGCGAAAGTTTGAGCTTGCTGATCGCGTCATTGAAGTCGCTCACAAGAAGCTTGATCCCGCTGCCTGGGAGCCGCTTCCGCGAAGCGAACTCTTCCCTGTCGTCTATGACCGTGACCTCATAACCAAGCATCGCGCCCATCAAAGCTACGGCTTGGCCGACGTGTCCGGCGCCAAAGACCACAAGCTCGAGCTTGGGTCTGACGATCTCGACAGCCACACGCACGCGACTTCCCTCTTCATCGACCGCTTCGATCAGCTCCGCAGCGGATCCCTTTGTCATTGCGGCTTCAACCGATGAGTTGATCACTGCAGAAAGTTTGGAGTCGCTTATTGCCGGGACTGACTCGTCGCCGCGAATAACGATCGTCGCATTCTTCTCCGCGCGATCGTGCAAAACTCTCACTACCGCCACCAACTGGGCGCGGGTGGCTGCGCTCTCAACAACTTCAAGCAGTTGGTTCGTTGAACTCATGAGCTCATTCGTTTCCAGTCTATGATCTACTGAGCGATGCGATAAGCAGGCCTCGCTCTTACTAACAAACCCGGGCGAGTAACGCGAACGGAAATCTTGCGAGAGCGGTCATCCTTTTGCCTGTTGGCTGGATAGTAGCCAAGAAGATATTGATGACGGAGCTCTTCAGCAATCTTTCCCAGCGCCGACTTCAAGTCGCCGAGCCGGTCGGCCCTCTCCAGAACGCCGCCCGACATCTCCGCGAGTTCTTGAAGATATTCATCAGCGCTCCTGTATGCCCGATCCAACTCGCGCCTGCCTTGATCCAGCTTATCTTGATCGACGCCGTCTGAATGAGTCGAAACCCTCAGTCTGCGTTCCATCTTTTGCTCGACGTCTTCACGGGTCGCGTAGCGAATCGGATAGACGATGATGTCCTCACTCTCAATCACTGCGTCGAGCGTGTCTTCTTCGGAGATTTCGCTGCTGGCGGTATCAATGCCATCGGTGAACACGATTACAGCTTTGCGCCCCGAAACGTCGTGCATCTTTTCCCAAACCGCCGTGTAGACTGCTTCATAGACCTGAGTGAACTCGCCGGCCTTTATTGAGCGCACGGCATCAGTAAGTTTTCTTGTGTCATTCGTCAGATCGGAGAGGACCTCGACGCTATCGTTGAAGGATACAACCATCACGCGGTCCTGGGGCCTGAGGTTACTGATGAATGCAAGAGCCGCTGATTTTATCTGGTCGAGTGCGGCTTCTGTTGAACCGCTCGAGTCGAGCAACAACGCGGCGCTGAAAGGCTCTTCGACGGAACCGAACAACTCGAGATTCTGCTTGACACCGTCTTCATAGATCGCGAACTCATCCCGATTCAAATCGCTGACATAGCGGCCGCCTCTCTCGCTCACAACGACCGGGACTTGCACTAAGGTCGTGTTGAGCTTCACCGGTTCGTCGGCTTGAGACCTCTGCTTCTGATTTTGCTCCTGCCCGGCATGAATATGCGCAACCAGCAACGACAGAGCGATGCCAATCAGAAAGATGCGCCGTCCATTCAAAGAACTGATTACTGCCATTGTTTACAACCTCAAAACTGCGGCCGCGACTCAGTTACGGCCCATTCCCAGATACTTGAAACCGGCCGCTCGAATCGTCTCAGGTTCATAGATGTTGCGAAAGTCGATGATGTTAGGCTCACGCATCGTTTCCTTCAATCGATCGATATCGAGGCGCCTGAACTGGTTCCATTCGGTAACGACGACCAGTGCGTCGCTTCCGCTCGCAGCTTCATATTCGTCTTCGCAGTATTCAACCGCGGTTAAGACTCGCCTCGCCGATTCCATCGCAGCCGGATCGTATGCTCGAATTCTAGCACCCGATTCCTGAAGGTCGTTAATGATTTTGATCGCCGGTGATTCCCTGATGTCGTCAGTATCCGGTTTGAAAGCCAGCCCCAGGACCGCGATGACTCGGTCATCCAATCGATTGAGCAGACGCTTAACCCGATCGATCATTGAAGTCTTCTGAGCCTCGTTGACTCGCAACACCGCTTCGACGATTCGAACGTCGTAGTTCACGCTTCGACCTAACGCAACCAGCGCCTTCGCGTCCTTTGGGAAACAGCTTCCTCCGAAGCCGGGCCCCGGATGAAGAAACCTCGATCCAATGCGCGTGTCCATGCCCATTCCTTTTGCGACATCGTGGACATCGGCGCCGAGCAGTTCGCAGAGCTGTGCAATCTCATTTATGAATGAGACCTTTGTGGCGAGGAACGCGTTCGAAGCGTACTTGATCATTTCCGCGGACTCCGGAGTGGTTATGACAAATGGAGTCTCAATCAGGAACAGCGGCCGGTAGATATCTTTCAAAATAGCAATGGCTTCTTCGTCGGTGCAGCCGATCACAACACGATCAGGCCGCATGAAATCATTGATTGCGGCGCCTTCCCTCAGGAACTCGGGGTTCGCCGCGACCGAGAAGCGGCTCGCCGTAGTCTTATTCTCCTCGATGATTTTCTTGATGCGAGCGGCGGCGCCAACCGGAACTGTGCTTTTTGTGACGATGACCTTGTAGCTGCCCAGCGATTTGGCAATCTCGTAAGCGACCTCGTCGATCTGACTCATGTCAGCCGAGCCGTCGCCAGTTGGCGGAGTTCCAACCGCCAAAAAGACCACATGCGATTGCTCGATTGCGCTTCGAACATCCGTGCTGAAGTCCAGCCGTCCCTCGCGCATATTTTTCGCCACAAGCGCGTCCAGACCCGGCTCATAAATCGGCATCTTTGCCAATTTGAGGGACTCGATTTTTACTTCGTCTTTATCAACACAGGTCACGCTCATGCCAAAGTCGGCAAAGCAAGCTCCAGTGACCAGTCCAACGTATCCAGTTCCAACAACTGCTATGTGCATCCATTCAACTCCGCAAGCAATATGAAGCAAAGCTCTGCATCACTCAGCTAAATATTAGTTGCAAAAAAATCTATCGTTCGCTTGAGCCCGTCTTCCAGCTTTACTTTCGGTTCCCACTTCAGGATTCTACGCGCGCGGCTGATGTCGGGCTGCCTAACTCGCGGATCGTCAACCGGCAACGGCAAGTGCTCGATCTTGCTGCCGCTCCGCGTCAACGCGAGGACCGTGCGCGCAAGCTCAATCACTGTAAACTCGTCAGGATTGCCAATATTTATCGGCGCGTGAATGTCATTGTCCGAGCTCGATGCGGCCGCGCGGTCGGGCGTCATCAGCAGTCTGAGGATTCCGTCGATCAAATCGCTAACGTAACAAAACGAACGAGTCTGCCTGCCGTCGCCGTAGACGGTCAGCGGTTCATTCTTTAAAGCTTGAACGATGAAGTTTGAAATCACGCGGCCATCGTTTGGCCTCATTCGCGTGCCGTACGTGTTGAAGATCCTGACGATCCGGGTATCGAGACCGTGATAGCGATGATATGCCATCGTTATGGCCTCGCCGAAGCGCTTCGCTTCGTCGTACACGCCCCGAGGACCAACCGGATTCACGTGACCCCAGTACTGTTCGGTTTGAGGATGAACCTGCGGGTCGCCGTACACTTCAGACGTTGAAGCCAGCAGGAAGCGCGCGCTCTTTGCCTTCGCTAGCCCGAGCGCTTTGTGTGTGCCAAGGCTTCCCACTTTCAATGTCTGAATCGGAAGTTGGAGATAATCAATCGGGCTCGCAGGCGAAGCAAGATGAACGACGGCATCGAGATCCCCGTCAACGTGAAGGTACTCGGTCACGTCCTGTTTGACGAACGTGAAGCGCGGGTTGCCAAAGTGATGCTCGATGTTGTCAGCGCGGCCGGTGAGCAGGTTGTCGAACACGATGACCTCGTGGTCGTCGGCGATCAAACGGTCCACGATGTGTGAGCCCAGAAATCCCGCTCCGCCCGTTATCAGCACTCGCATCGCAGTTGAACACCTCGCGTGCTATTGATAGAACGAAGAAATCGTATCGACGACACGGCGCTGCGCAGCGTCGTCAAGCTCCGGGTAGATCGGAATCGCGAGCGCTTCTTGCGCCGCGCGCTCGGCTTCGGGAAAATCTCCGGATTTGTAGCCAAGTCCCCTGAAGCAGGCTTGCAAATGGAGAGGCAACGGATAATAGATCTCGGTTCCTATGCCTCGCTCCGCAAGGAAGCTTCTTAAGTCGTCTCGATCCTTCGCGCGAATCACGAACTGATTATACACGTGGTGCGCCGAGGGCGACTCCGCGGGCAATCTCACATTGTTTGCGATTGACGAGCCATGTTCTTCAAACAAAGCGCGATACTTCTTCGCGTTTTCGCGACGCGCTTCTGTCCAGCGATCAAGATAAGGAAACTTCACTCGAAGTATAGCGGCCTGCAACGAATCGAGCCTGCTGTTGATGCCTACATGATTGTGATAGTACTTCTGGCGCGCGCCGTGCGATCTCAAATCTCGAAGCGTCTGAGCCACCTCCGCGTCATTTGTAGTAAGCATCCCACCGTCTCCGGCCCCGCCAAGGTTCTTGGATGGATAAAAGCTGAAGCACCCAATCAGCCCGAGGCTCCCTGCCCTTCTCTGTTTATACTCGGCGCCGATCGCCTGCGCCGCGTCCTCGATCACTGCGACTTGATTCGCCTTAGCAAGCTCGTTTATTCGATCCATATCGGCGCACTGCCCGAACAAGTGCACGGGCATAATGACTTTAGTTTTCTTTGTGATCGCGCGTTCGATCAGATCCGGTCCGATGTTGAAAGTTATTTCATCGATGTCAACGAAAACGGTCTTAGCTCCCAGGCGCGCTACGGAACCAGCGGTAGCGAAGAAGCTGAACGGCGTGGTTATGACTTCGTCACCTGGGCCGACCCCACAAGCCATCAAGGCAAGAAGAATGGCATCCGAACCTGACGCGCAGCCGACACCGTCGCTGCATTGGCAATAACCCGCAATTTCACGCTCGAGCTCGCGCACTTCAGGCCCGAGAATGAACTGCTGGCTTGCGAGCACTCGGCCTACCGCGGCCTGGATGTCGCGTTCGAGACTTCGATATTGTGCGTTCAGGTCCAGCAGCGGGATCTTTGGCTGCATTTTTTCTTGCATTGGCTTTAGTACTCCGGGGCTTTGGCAGAGTCACGATCGGGCGGATCAGCATGAGCGCTTCATCATATCGTGAAGAATCGACGCACGTCAAAGTTGGGCATAGTGATATTACTGCACGCGGTAAGGAGTCTGGGTTTACCCTCGCGCGCAACGCGCCCTCTCCAGGCCACAAAAGGAGAAACCTCGAGCTTTGACGCGCGGTCGTATTGAAAGCGCGCCACAACTGTTTGTATGAGGACTGTTTCTTATTTGAGTACGCTTATGGTTGAGTCACAAAGAAAACGTCCCAAGCCCAGCGCCCAACCTGCTCACCGTGAGCGTCGTATACTTTGGCTCGATAGCGGAACTGGTTACCGTATTGGTCGGTGCGTTTAGATTCCTTGTAGTCAAGACTGATGGCATAAATGCCTAGCTCAGGCAGCGTATGTAGCTCGCCCGGCTCCGAGAACCCATTGTGATTCGTGTCTTGCCATAAAAGCAACGAGGAGAATATTCCATCTCTGCTATCGATAGTGCCGTCACCGTTTCCACCATTGGCCGTCTTATCATATTCTGCGAGCGCCACGAAGCCGTTGGGATGTGCCGACGGAGGCTGAGGCGTGAAGTTACCGAACAATTCCGAGCCATTATCTATCTTGCCATTGCCGTTTCGGTCGAGCGCCAAAAAGGCATCATCTGAGCCTGCGGCAGTCCAACCAATACGCTCAGCCGCTCCGTCATTATTGAGATCAAAGTTAACGCCCCGCGCCGCGTCCGTTAGATCAAAGCCGTTGCCAAGCACATCAACTAGTACTGGAGTATAGTCGCAAGGTTCGGAACAGTCACAAGCGACTATATCCAACCCGCAAGGACAATCCGTAGGCGTGTCAGGAGGACATCCCGAGACGCCGCCGCCGCCGCCAGCATTCGGATCGCATGTGATGCAACAGCTTAGCGTAGTCTGAATTCCCTTGATTATAGTTGTACCTGTATTGCTACAATAGACCTGATAATTTGCGTGGGTCCCATCCGTGCAAGCTGGATGAGAAGCAATATAAGAACCTGCACCGCAGGTGCAGCTGGAGTCCCCGTTATCACAACTCACGTTGTTTGCCAGACTTGGTTCAAACACCCTTACCGATGCTGGTCGATTACAATTGCCGCTGATAGGGTAAGACCCTTTGCACCAAAACTCTACACCGTTGCTAGTGCCATTTTGCACAAAGGCATCACATTTGTTAGTTCCGCAATACGTTTGATTCTGAGCGATTGCGATGAGTTCGGCATTCGTAAAGACTGTTACTGCAGCGAGAACTGTCAACAAACATCTCATTCCGGCGACAGGGAAGTGCACTTATCTACCTCCGTTCTGACAGATCAATCGGTTGCAGAAGTTCGTTTACAATGTCATCGGGTTTATTCTTGTCTCCAGAATGCAAAATATGCGCACGTATCGCATCTAGCCCTAGGCGAAAACCATCAGCATATTCCGCTGAAACATTGGAGGGCAATATGACATCAGAACTCTTCAAGCGAACATCATTCAATGCCAGCTCGAGACCATTAGTTCTTATCTTTCGCAGAATTGATTCGGCTTCTAAATGGGCCCCTGCGCGCCAGCCATCTAATCGGTCACCTGACTTGTACGTATCTTCTCCCCACCTTGACCCGTCCAAAAACTCAACAAAGTCGACCGACAAAACTGCCGATCGCGGAGGCTGCGAGTAGTTTGAATCGTCCATGATCACCGTTCTGGTCTCCTGCGGCCCAAAACAGTTCTCACGGGACCGGATGTTATTAAGCGACCAAGCTGAAAGCGTAGACTCACCGAAATGAGTATCGCACCGAACGGTAAATGCACGTATCGGCAAATTAGTTATATTGGCCAACTTAATAGTGATCCTCGGGGTGTTTGGATCCTTGGAATCGTCAACAATCACCTGGCCGATAGTTAGTGGCGAACCAGGTTGATTCATTCTAATGACGAGTAACTTGGCGACAGGCGAATGATTCCTAAGGTGCCGAGCGGGTACTGTGGCAATCGCCAAAAACAATATTCCCATAGCCACAGGAGCTGTGCTCTTCGTATTGATTCTTGTTTTCCGCATAATCAGTTTCTCCTACCAGAATCTACCAAGAGAACGCGCTGAAAAAGAGTCTTCGGCCGATCGCGCCGACGCCGAACGATCCAATCTTTATCATTCTTCTGAAAGGTAGCTCACCAGTTAAGAATGCCTCATTCGCTGGGGGAGATACAACACCAAGAATAACACCTCAATACAAGATGTCGCATTTGTCACAATTTCTGTCGAATCATTCAACGAGTCGCGCTATTGTCGCAACAAACAACTCCTTGCAAACCCGGTAGGTCTTACCTGCTACCTTCAGTGCTACACAAGGCC
>Ga0207663_10000135_pt1 | contig 34117 bp, 30 predicted proteins | sample LARL53metaG_FD_184346 | JGI IMG/M metagenome (GOLD analysis project Ga0207663, IMG submission 184346) | Corn, switchgrass and miscanthus rhizosphere microbial communities from Kellogg Biological Station, Michigan, USA - LAR L5-3 metaG... | ecosystem: Host-associated > Plants > Roots >...
AGGTCCCATTATCAACGGATAGATATTGTCTAGCATTCCAAAATAAGTCGGGGAGATTAAACTAGGCCATACAAAGGATTGGTTTGAAGATACTTCACTATAGACATATGTAACTAATGGATACTGCATCATAAGGAAAGACGATCCTAAGATTGCACCAGTAGCGAAGACAGTGCATGGCCTATTTGATGTAAAGGACAGTAAAATATCGGAGGCTAAAATAGGTAGTATGTTGAGAATGTAAAACGGAAGTGTCGGTATTAAAGATTCATTCGGTATTATGGCTGTTATTGCGTTTACAGTCAGGTAAGAGGCACCTATTACTGATAAAACACCAAATTTCCTTCTTCCTAGATGAAAAGAAGAATATAGTATAAAGGATATAAGAAGTGGATAACTGATAGTTGCTAGAACTGCAGCTGCAGATGGATCTGGATTAAAATTGAAATATTGAGTCTTCGAAAACGGAAGACTTAACATCCCAATGACACCATCCAAAGTCATCCATAGAGGCAGCACTCCTATAATGATGATGAGAAGCATGTGTGGATTAAGCCTTCCCGCTCCTGGTTTTGTCAAATCCTTCTTCTGAACGGCCTTCTCTTCATCCATAAGAATAGGCATTTTTGTGCTATTGGTGTATGATATAATCCCCAACATTGCACCAAGACTACTCACTATCATTCCCACTAAGAGGACAAGATGTGGAGGACTAAGTAAGCCATCCAATCCAAAGGCAGAATGCCATGCAAAATCAATTGGAGCAGCGACAATCAACATGCCAATTCCTGCAAGTGTAAGTCTTGCGGATATGTTCAGGTTCTTCTCGCAGATAGACATGGAGGTGCGGGCCATCCGAACAATTGCTACGCCCAATATCGCAACAGCGACTCCAGTATAGAGGACGGCATGTGGAGCCGAAAAGAATGTTTCTGGCTTGTTCAATAGATGATTAGAAATATCCCAACTACCGCCTGTTGCAGATACCAAAATACCTATGCTCACTAACGCACAGCCTATAGTGAACCTTCTGATAGAATATGAGGGTGAAACGAATAATCCTAAGCCAGAGGACCTAGCGTTTTTATCCATTGTGTCTGGCGAGGAAGACTGTGCTCGTTTGCCAAGGTATTTCATCTTAGTCTTTCGTCCCTTGCTGGTATTTTATATGATGTATTATATTAATTATTTACATATTACCAATTATAATGTGTCAATGATAAACGTACAATACTCGTAGTTAGACCAATCCCTCCTTCAATATATTTGACCCCTACATCTTAGAATTATTTAGCTTGCATCATTATTGAATCGGGAGGATAATTTTAGGATAGATGTTGCGGGTGCGACTGATAACAAGCCCTAATATGATTTGCACCTGCTGCCAGTGCAGATAATACATTAACGATGTAATGGCGTCATGGGGATACCTTATATCTTGTTCCAGAAACTTAGTTTACACTTCAAGCTTTGTTGGAAAAGCAGATGAAGCGTGGCTATTAAGTTGTTGTAGAATCAATGAAACAAGAATGAACTATGCTTTAGTGATAAAACGACCATGTAATTCCAAACACTTTATATCAATGTTGGTAAGAACACAGAACCGAGAACTATGTTTTAGATGTACCGCCTACAATATGCACATATTAACCAACCTCGTCATAATATTGATGTTTCTATTGAACCTTGCAAACTAAATGTCTTAAAAGTTCAGTTCCTGACCACCTCTACAGAAAAAACCGCCACGAACTCATTCTGATAGTCTTTGATCCCTTTTTGGGGGTAGTGAGCATTGTCATTCAGATGCGGCAAGGCAATGGCCTTCAAAAATACTACAAACCTTCCTACTGAATCTGGTTTTACTTCCAATTGTATATGATGAATAAAATGACCATACCAAGGTCTGCTAAAGGATTCCAGGGAAGGATATCGTGCATAGACAAGGTTTCCTAATCCTGAATAGCCCGATCCAACCTTGTCACCCATTTTGATGAATATGGGCTTTTGCGTAAAGTCAGACTGTCTTATCTTGACAAATCCAACTGAACTGGTCAAGTTCGGAAAAGCAATTGAGATAATTTGAATATCTGCGTTTTCGCCCACGTTTTCTCCTGTTATACCGACATAGAATGTTTTTCCCAGATGAACTATGCTGGGTGATACTGAAACGTTACTAATTAAAGGTATTGGTCTTATTTTAGGGAGTGTAAGATACAGGTTTGGAAGGATATAGATTGAAAGAAGAAAATAAATTGTCAGAGAGATACTAATTGCTGCGGCCAGAACAAAAGTTCTTGTTCTGATGCTTAAAAGATGGCTCTGTTTTATGCTGAGATTGTGTGGGGCTTCCCAATATAAATATACATCAAATATGGATTCAGATTTAATGCATGGAAGTACAGGTTTGCTATAAGGGAGATGGATATGTAAATTTCCAGACATCAAACCGATAAGGATTGTCCTCATAACGACTACCTTGACAACAGAGCAATTGTTGCTGTTGGAAAGAGAGCATTGTTGTAGGAATGGCAGCTACGGATTTGAACTCCAGAATAGCAAAAACACAAGAGCACACGACATAATGATGATGATGATGACCGACGAGATAAAATTCCTAGCGGGTATCTTCAAAGATATACGCTGTTACATGCAAAAATGTTGTCAATAATACCAGACAGCAGAGAGATCTTTTATTATTTATTGAAGTTATGCTGTTGTATAGCGAAAACAGACTCCCAAGCTTTTGCAATATTACTGTTAAAATCCGTCATTGCATCGATTGTACGATTGTAGATTTTAAGGTTCTCTCTTGCTACATCTAATGTATTGATTGCCAGCTGATTGTTGATGCCCGCCGCCTTGATTGCATTATTAGTGATTTCTGTCGACTGCTTCGAAAATTGCTCCGAGTATTGTTCAGCTACAGGAATATTCAAGCTAGAAACAAATTGCTTTTGGGCAGAAACTGCATTATGAATAATATTCTTGGCTGTTTGAATGCAATCAATCTGCAAGTTAGACACGGATTGTGAAATTTGTGGCTGAATCTTTGCCATTTCATCTATTGCCCTCATGATATTTTCCTTAAGTGTGTCATAAACGTCATATGTATCATTCTTCGAGGTCATTTTAACGGCTACATGGTAGTAAATTGAGTAATATAAACCAAAACCAGCATCTTTGGGCTGCGCTGTAGTTCTATATGAGTATGATGGAAAAACGACAAAGACCGATGGCTGGTTCCGGTCAAAATGACCACAACAAATGAGGAATTGTAATAAAGCACACAAACGAATAACCTTTTACATAAGTTATGCCTAACATTACGAATGATAGAAATGCATTTTATATGCATCTAGGCACTTCATGACACTCGAGTTTAGTTTGGTGGGCATATTTGGATGAATCCAGAATCGAGATCTGTAGTAAATTAGTCCGTCGTGAGAGCTGCAAACACGCAGACAGATGTAAAAAGGCGATCATCGGGTTTGAATGGTAGACAAACAACCGGAACCAAAGTCTTGGGAGTGGCCGGCAGCCTGCGTCAGAATTCACGGAGCACACGCGCACTGAAAAGTTTGTTGGATATTGCGACAAACAAATACGGGGCTCAAACACAGATCTTGGACTTGAGAGAAACTAGATTACCTTTATATAATCCGACCGTCGGACCGGGTGAACCTATCGATAATAACATCCAGACAGCTTCTCGCATGGTTAAATGGGCCGATGCTCTAGTACTTGCCTCGCCTGACTATCATGGCTCAATGTCAGGTACAGTGAAAAATTTTCTTGACTATTTTTGGGAAGAATTTGCAGGCAAAACATTCGGTTATCTCTGTACCTCTCATGAAAAAGGCCTGACTGTCATGGACCAGATGCGTACAGCTATACGGCAGTGCTATGGATGGAGTATGCCTTACGGCATTTCAGTTAATGGAGAACAGGATTTTAGCGCAAAAGGCGAAATAATCAATGTAACTTTATCGAGGCGTTTGACAATGCTTGCGCGTGATTTGTCGATATATGGCAAACTGATAAGAGAACAGTTCCAGAAGGATTTAGAGGATAATGATTCCTATACTTTTGCCGCCCGTTACAGAGGATGAAGTGAAGGAGAATCAGTTGTCGCACATAGTCAGCCCCGTATCTATTCTTCAGTCTTTATAATATGAAAATGGAACAATCACATCGTATCATATCTCATTGAAAGATTATGTGCCTTAAAACCCATTCTTTTATAAAACTGTACATTGTTCTCAGAGCAATCAAGAATAACTTTGTAGCAATTCTTTTCTTTCGCAAAATCCACAGCTCTGCGGACTAATGCCGAACCGACACCCTTTCCTTCGTATTTCCTGTTTGTAGCAACGTCTTCGATATGCCCAACTCTTCCTCCATCATGAATGAACTTTTGTTCGATCAAGAGGGTAGTTGATCCTATAATCTGGCCATCATCTTTGACGGCAACGAAAATTTTATAAAAAGGAGATGATTTGATTTCAAATAAAATATCCTCTGCCCTTTTATTCTCTTCAGTAATTCTCCCCAGGTCTGCCAAGTTCGAAAGAGCCTGAAAGAAGCCTTGTTGTAAGTCCGCCAGCTCAATTTCCCGGACCAGAAAATTTATTCTTTCGTTTGCGGGCATAAGCAACTTTTTCTTGGCTGATATTTAGTCGTATTCATCTGTTTTCAAACATCCTTTGGTTTGTATTCATGACTTGACCCATAATGTCTCTCGAGGTTTCTTACATCAAGGGAGATTTTATCCTACATCGTAGCAGTAAGAACCAACCGTCAGACATCGATCAAGACTGCTCTGCCTATTTTTATCGATCAAGAAGACGATGAAAATACTTCAGCAGTTGCTTATTGTTGTGTGGCTTGGGTACCTATAATTTCCACTAATCTGGAATCTTTAGTAAAATCGATTGCCAAGGTTCTTGCAGTCGGGTTATTCGATGTTTCTCTAAAAGTTGCATCTTTACCGTCTACATGCACTGTGTATTTCGCGTCAGCATTGGATTGCCCTTTGTCGTCAAGTACGTTTCTTGGAATTTCAATAGTCAAAGTTCCCTTATCAGCCGGTGTTGATATCACAGCTATCAGTGTGGTTTTCACCTTGTCTTCAACAACACCTAAGAGCTTGCCAGTAGTAATACTGTATTTAAGCGGGTAGTTCTTACCATTAACAAATACGCTTGTTACGTCACCAAATGTAGAAGTCGTATTTTGAGCGTACACCATGCGTAGCGAGATTGTGGATACAAATCCAACTGTCAGCGTTAGTGATACCATGATAGCTATCACCAACTGATGCTTTTTGTTTTCCATTTTGTGTTTATCATAGTCACTAGAGCGTAATCTTTTTAACAACAAGAGAGGGTGCCTTGTTCATATATATAATGTTGACTGTCCTCGGACCCGCGTTGGTGTGGAGATTAGTCGTGGAGAACCAAAAAGTCTCATTTCTTGGTTGTGATTGAAGGTTTCCCATGATTGCCTCTAATTCCTCTCACCCATACTGTATGCAATCCGCGATAATCATTGGCATCAATTTCAGTATAAAAGCCGATGACAATTGAGGCTATCCCTTGGGAGGAGGAGAATGCATCGTAAAGAACCATCGAATTGCTGCAGCCTAATGTAATGTACATGCCAATACATATAGATGGAGGTAGCTAGAAGGAGGATCGGCATAAAGAAAGAAAATGACTTGTAAAGGCATATGCATACGTCATAAAGCACAAAAACCGTCTAAGTCTGGTCGTTATGCTATCGGACAAAAACGGTGTCAAATATGTGAGATATTTATAAGGTGGGATGGAATATGGTGTCCTTGCTGCGGATACAGATTAAGGACTAGACCAAGAAATAAAAAATATAAGGCAAGTTTAAGAGCAGGAAAGAAGCAACAAGAATCACATATACAACAGGACATGCGGTACTACGAAAAATACGTTGTGGGTTAAAAATTAAAAATTACCAAATAACTATGTCGCCGGTACAGGGGCAACATTACATTGTGTCTTGTTGCAGCCACCGCCCCGTATATTGTGTATGAGGTTTTGAGTATCTGGACTTGATTCGGACCGAAGGGCTCAGGATAGGTTGTATTGATCTCTCTTTCCCGTTGAGGCTGTGGTGGTATCCGTATTCAATCCTATTTGATTGATTAATTAGAACAACATATCCAACCTTATTCAATTACTTTATTCTTTTTCTAGTAAATGATACGGCGTTAAACTATGTGCTGATAATTCCTCAAGTCATTTATACGAATATAAAGAATCTCTTCCAACATATTGAGTTTTTCTGACCGTGCAGGGATAAGAGTACTCCTGTTATTTACATCTACGTTGTTTGCTGTCGGAATATTAGGCGCCCTGAACGCACAGCCAGCAAAAGCCCTAGATATCTTTGAGTTTGCATCATCCGCAGTGAATCCTACAACTATACAACTTCCGGAACAACAAGTTAGCGGATGCCGAAACAATTCTACCTGCTTCCATGAACAGACAATTCCGTTCGTTTTACCATTCCCTTAGATAACATAACTATTGTCCGTTAATGCAATTCAACCTACAGACTATAGCATTTATAATTTTGAATGTAGTCCTGATTTATATCTCAAGAGGACTCGCTTTCGTTAACTACAATTCCAACCGAGTCTGGTTCATTTGTTACCCGCTGGCTTCTCCACTTCCCTCATGATAGCCAATTTCCTGTGCTCTTGGGTATAAACGCGTAAAGAAGGAAGGTTACATTCCGAATGAACCATTAAATAAATTAGTTTGCTTTGCCATTAGGGTTTGACTCATATAGGTAAATAGACACCTGATCATGTCGGTTGGGGCTCCCCACAAAGTTAGCAATCCTGTTTGCGGTATACAAATTAAAGTTCTTCTGTATTAGATTGGCCGCTTCATGGTTCTTCAGTATATATATCAATGCCGGGTCTACTATCAAAAGAACTTTGTGGGTTTTGACCGATATATCACCATTATAATAATCTACATAGATCGGATTCAAGTTAAGTATAGATTGGGGTATCCAAGAATAGAATGGATTTGAGATAACGGTTATATCGCTACTGTTGTTAGAACGTAGGTATTTTATAATAAAAGCCGCCGCTTCAAAGTAAGCAGAATTATGGTTTATTGGAATTACGAGCAGAATGGTGTTTATTAATCCAAACATTCCTACGGCCGTGATTACGATAGACATAATCAGTTTCTGGTAGGTCCTTTTCCTACTAGCTACGTTGGACAGGAATTCTAGCAACCTAGCGGCTGCAATACAAAATGCTGGTAACAAAGGAACTACGTGCCAATAAGAAACAAATCCTATCAGGTACAAAAACATGAGAAATGGAACGAACCAAAATAAAAGAAAAAAATCCCTTTTTAGGGCTGCAAATACAGCACCGGATATACCCAAAGCTATCAATAATGGATCGATACTAAAATCGTAGATCAGGGAACTAAAGAACGTGTGAATGCCTCTATGCGTCTGCCACAGGACACCGCTCAGCCAGAAATCAAATTGGCCATTGTAGATTGCATACGCGGGCCAAATTAGCGGTATCAATATTACAGGTATAAACAACAGTAATAGACGTTTCAAATTATTTCTACCTGTATAGATAAGGAAGGCAACCAGCGGAATCATGGTAATAGCCGGAATTTTTGTAAGTATTGCCAAACCTAAGAAAACACCTGAGAATAAAACTGCCAAGTTTAGTTTGTTATTCTTATTTTCGTTCGTTTTGTCATTTATTTTTATATATGTTGCAAACAATATTGAAGATAAAATAAATGGCAACTGAATGGGCTCTAACCAAACCCTTCTGATCAGCCAAGTCAGCGGCATTGCTGCAAATAGAATAGAAGCAATTAATGCAACCTGCTTGCCATAGAGATTCCCAGATATTTTGTAAATAAGAAAGGTGTCAATTATAGCAAGGATCCCCAATAACACTCTTGGAACGAGATATAGCGTTTCAACCGACTGCAGGCTTCCAAGAGATGGATAAGATGACTTAGGATATCCAATAACCCCCAATGCGCCTGCCAAAAATATCTGTGAAAAATAAGGGTGATCGTATAGGGATCCTTCTTGAGGCCCCTGACCTGTTAATACGTGCATACTCCTACGCATGTATATACTTTCATCATTAGATGGGCCGGGAGGAAATCCTATGGGATTATACAAATGTGTAAATGTGGTCAATACGCCCACCAAACAGAGCAAGATGAAAGTGCCCATATGATGAAAATTCCAACCTTTCAAGATAATTTGAATCCAGTACGTGAGATATAACTTTTAATCAATAGTCGGTTTTGTAGGACATAAACGAGTATTCATCCATCCTTGCCACAGTTTACCTATAGTTTGACTGTGCAGCTGTCATCGAACGGCTTGGACTAATTGATGGAAGACATGTGGACGGAGTCGCAGCATTTGGAATTATATAGGATGCCAGGTTTCCATAATATCCAGACAATCCGTAAGTCACCTAAGATCATGTCACTCCCAAGTTTCTGCGACAGCATTGAGGGTAACATCATCTATGGCATTGCTTTGAGGATATGTTAGTGGAGTGGGGAGAGAGAAGACGATAGTACCGAACTATGGCAACAAAAAAGAACGACAAAACAAATACTCACTTCAGTCTCCGAGTCAAACAACTTGGGTTGGATTGACTATTAAGCATCAAAAAATTAACTTATTTTAAGGTCCCCCTATGATATGCGGAAATTCAAAGGCTAAAATCGTTTGAATTGTTTGGAGATGAATTTATTATTACAACTTGTCGATACAACAGTAAGATAAATGTCCTAATCGTGACCTATTACAAAACTACGGTGTGTGTCTACCGCAACCATAGTATTACTAGTGTTGGTAGTTATATTTAGATCACAGTCATCAGTGTTTCATCTTTGTGTCACATGCCATCCTCCAAAGCGGATGAATTGAAAGATACAAAGAAATTAACAATTTCATTATCGCAGGAGTTTTGTTCTTTCAACTAAATTATTTATTATCGAAATAAGAATCATCCGATATCCTCGTTTTGTAGATCTCCTTATCTATTGCTTCAGCCATTATATCCAGTTCATGTAATTCTCCGAACTTTAGGAAGGTCAGTTCTCCAATAACTGCAAAATATTTTTGGCCGCTCGATATTGAGGTATTTGCGGATCATTAATATCCCCATAGACTCTGATACCCATTATGTTATTCGACTTTGCAAAACCCAAAATAAGCCCATTGAAACCTGTGATAAAAAATGACTGCAGGGTCGTTTCCACGCAAGTCTTTTTACTTGTTCCATCAATTCTTGGGAGGAAGTTGTGACGATTGTTTTTGGCTGCTTGCTTAAATATCTGCTAGTATGGAATGCACCTACAGTGTAGATCATCTGAGCTGAATACTTTTTAGCGACAGCAATGACATCCTCGCGCATTTCGTATAGTTCTGCATTAGTTTGCGGTTGACTTGTACCACCACCGAATTCGATTATGTTCCTTCCGTATTTATATTCCCACCTTTCTGGGTGAAATTCAATATATCCCTTTGTCTATCATATAGTTAGGGAAAGGAGGAGAGGCATAGCGAAAACAACGCGTATTTAGACTCCTGTTAATAAAATCAATAACGATACTTCCGATGGTACCCATGTCTTGCATTGCAGCGATTATCATTGGCTTTGTAACTTGGGACTCTTCTATATTGGTAAACTTCTTAGAATATGATTGTGTGTTCAGGATAAAAACATTATAATAAAGAGCATTCCTCTTTTGATTCGGAAGTTTACTCAATCAATGTAAAACCAGCCTGCCCGGGATATATGATATCGCCGCTAGTGTACAGTGAAAAATATGAGATATAGGAGGGGAGAAGGAAATAATTGGTCTAATTCTAGAAACTGCTGACTATAGCAGTGGGGCAACTCAAACAACCATAATGTACAAAAGTTGCCAATCAAGAATGGAATACATATTTTGTAAACTTTTTGACTTTAACTTTGCCTTTCTCATTTACGGGGTTTGACTTGAGTAATGTAATCACTCAAAGCCTTTACCATAGTTCCCATCTTATAGACACTAGGCATGACGTCTACGTTGACCCCTTTTTCTGCCAAGGCCTTCCCTGTTGAAGGTCCTACTGCAACCACTATTACATACTTGTTAAGCGATATTTGCAACGACTCCTTTAACTGATATTTCTCTGCAATCTTAAAGATTTCGTGTGCAGCAGGGGGGCTGGTAAATGTTATTGCATCAATGGATCCTTTGCTAATTTCTTTGATAACTTCGACAACCTTTGCTTCCTCGGGGGTCTTATAGTCAAAACCCATTGTCCTTAGAATCTTAGCTCCACTTTCCTTAAGCTCGGGAGAATACGAATATATTGAGCATTCGAGGACGTGAGCTCCAGATTTAAAAAGCTCGTCACTTAGAACTGCTGAATGCGAACCATGCCAGACAATAGCGACATTTTTGTTGTCGACAGCATAATTCTTCATTAACTTAGCAATTCCCTCTCCTGTATTCTCCTGCGGAACGGCATCTGTTTTGACCCCATGATTAGACAATGCATATTTAGACTTGAAGCTCCTGCATATTACTACAACCTGGTTCAAAGATTCGACCAACTTCCTTTCCAACCCCAAGCACTTGGCGGCGAACATAAGCGAATATACTCCTGGTCCAGTCATGAAAATAATATAATCCATCTTTTCTTTCACTATTTTGCTTATAAAAGCCTCAATTTCGCCGGATACTCCTTGATTTATCTCGATTCCTATTGTTGGTACTATATGGGGGATGCCCCCTAAGTTCATTATTAATCGTGCCAACTCAGTCGCTCTGCGACTTCCCGTTACGACTATTCTCAATCCGGCTAACGACAATTTATTATTGCGATTCCATTGCACACCATGACTGTATAGGCATACTCGCGAGGGCGCGATGTCTTGGTTGCTGTGAGACATCTCCAGAACTTAGTTATTTTCCGCATATTTCACCAGCGCGGCTATATTAAGTAAATAATATACATGTTGCAATTACAACTTACAGAAGTAATCATATTCCATCACGCAGAATTATCTGAGAATATGTTAAAGTATTGTTAATCTTATAGATATTCATGTTTTTGTACAGCCTGGAGGTTCAACTGAATATAAGATTGTCTGGCCGGTTTCGGTTGTATATTTTCACGTTACATGCACTATCTGGATTTTAACCAAAGCTCTATGGCTTCAGATATTGCATTTGTAAGATTGCCTTTTTTCATACCATAACGTCTGAAAACACCCTCTCTAAACCTTTTCTCCAATTCGTCGTCTAAGCCGACTAATATTTTACCCATTTTGATTCATCCACTCCACTGTAAGATATATAGATATACTCAAAAGCCTATTAATAAGGCTTTCATTAAGGAATTGTCAGTTGGCGGCAACGAGAGCATTAGAATCCTCAAAAACACTTCTATAGGTAATGTGATTCGCAGAGTGCATGTGGGTGTTCCAGCCTTCAGCCGTCTAACATAGGAACCTGCAAGGTACAGATCAGCAGCATCTTTAATTTACACATATCTTTTTTCTGGATGCATATTTATTTAGATATCCTTTAATTGTAGTGTCGGCAATGATAAACCTCCACTTTTTATCCAAAGCTTGGCTTATTCCTATCCTTTTGGTCGTAACTATCTCTAAAGGGTTGATCCCATCTTCTATGTGCAATCTGCTCTCTGAATCGGTCATATCTTCTCCATTAAGCGATTTGGTAATACCTAATGCTTGAGCAAGCTTGCCTGGACCTGAAGTCAAAGATAGAACGTCATCAGTTCTACGAAGACTTTTCATTGTATCAATACCTTCTAAAGGTTGCAGCGCTCTCATTAGAACAGCTCCAGCCCTAAGTTCACTTGATCTCGCAGAGACATTTATACAATACTGACTTCCATACGTGAAATAAACATAGGCTCGGCCAACCTCTCCAAACATTGCTGCATTTCTCGAGGTTAACCCCCTATAAGCGTGGCTTGCTGCATCATTCTTAAAGCCATATGCTTCTGTTTCAACGATCATACCAGATAGCCGTTCAAGCTTGCTTGATGCATTACTAATTAGACGAACTAGCGTTTTTCCAAGCAGACTTTCAGCTACCAGTTCAGTCGATCGAGCATAAAAAGAAGACTTCAGACAACTCAAGAAAGGCGTCCCCTATATGTCACTTTCTTCCTCTTTACTATCTCACTTTCTTGCCTAACCAGAAGATGTGGTGCAATCAGATTAGGTTTCTTTTGCAAGGAAAGTTCGAGCGGAAGATCTATTGTAAAACGAGGCCAAAATGGATAATACAAGAGTTGTCAATGGGGCTTACCATGAAGAATCTCTTAACTTTTTGGTAAGTGGGTCTCAATGATTTTATAACGTAGTGGGATGTACGCCAGTGACCTAATAGAAGGATTAGAAAATGGTCTATATCAGAAGTAAGAAGGTGAAGGGTATTGATTACGCATATTGGTTAAAAGCGTATGGGATAAGACAAATGACACTTCAACGCAGCATACAGTAAAATATCTAGGCAAAGCCTCGGCTATAACCGCCGAAGATATTCCTATGGAACATCGTCAAGACCCAAAGATCCTTGCGTTCATAGCTTCTTACAATAAAAACCGACATGAGAAAGAAACAATGATAACAAGAATGCAGCGAGATTTTTAGATTGCTTACCGAATGCAATCTTAGTGAGTTGGTGAAAATCTACGACGGACATTCCAAATTACTTGAGCTTATGCCTTCTATGATAAGATATTAAAACCGGTAATGTACGAAGTTGGCGATCTTTGGGCACAGGGAAAAATCGACGCCGCTACCGAACATGTGTGTAGTAACATTGCAAATGGTCTAATAAAGGTGATCAATGAAAGGACGGCTAACCCAACCAAACCCAATTTACAATGCAAGTTGCTTATCTGCACCCCAGAGGGAGAATTGCATAATTTAGGCTGTAATGTAATTGAATCATTTCTGCTCAGTAAGGGATTCAAAGATTATTATGCCTCCTCCTCTGTACCTGCTGACTCCATTATTAGGTACATAAAGGATCTACAACCTGACATTATTCTAGTCTCCATAACTCTAAACGAAAATATCAAACCGGCACGCAGGTTGATTCGAAAGATTAGATCTTCATCCCACATACCTGTGGTCATCTGTGGGGCAGCTATGAAGGATTTATACGCTGACAGCACGATAGACACGATAATTACACGAAATGGGTCACTTGCAGACTTGGTAAATTTATTAAACATGGCCATAAAAAAATAGTTAATACTATATTCTCGTATGTATATTTACCGTACAGTCATCATCACTTTAATATAGAAACTTCCAGAAGTATGATTGTTAAATGGATGCAAGGAATATTGGCTTAAGAAATATCGAGGTCGCCGATACAAAGATTTGTTCGATTGATGGGGAGCAAGGTAAGTTGATTTACCGCGGCTATGATATTCTAGACCTAGTCAACCGTTCTACATTTGAAGAAACGGCATATCTTTTATTATTTGGAGGACTTCCAAGTGCTGAAGAATTGGCAGATTTTTCACATCGATTAAGTGAAGTCCGCAAGCTGCCTGAACCGCTGCTTAACAACCTAAAAAACCGTCCGAGGAAGGCACACCCAATGGATATTCTCCAGTCGTGTGTTTCAGAGCTCGCTGATTACGATTTGAACCTAGATGATGACACAAGAGAGGATAATATTAGAAGAGCAATTATTCTTATTTCAAAGATTCCGACCATTGTAGCGGCATGGAACAGAATTCGAAACGGACAGCATGTAGTAGATCCTAAGGAAGAAGGGTCCCATGCAGCAAATTTTCTCTACATGCTTAGGGGAACCGAACCACTACAGGAAGAATCAAAAGTATTTGATATTTGTCTCATCTTACATGCAGAACACAGTTTCAATGCATCTACGTTTGCCGCCAGGGAGGTCGCATCAACAAGAGCTCACATGTTCGCCTGTATCGGCGCTGCCCTAGGCGCATTATCTGGAGAATTACATGGAGGGGCGAACATCCAAGTAATGAAGATGCTCCTCGAAATTGGCGATCTCGATAAGGTAGAAACCTGGGTGACAAGTCGACTACAGCATGGCGGTAGAATTATGGGTATGGGTCACGCAGTTTACAGAACCACAGACCCAAGAGCAGACATACTATCAAGGCTGTCAAGAGCAATGTCGAGGGAAAAAGGTACGAAATGGTTCGAAATAACAGAACGCGTTGAAAAAGCAACTAAGGAGTTTATGCTTAAAAATAAAAGGCAGCCGATTTATCCCAATGTTGATCTTTACAGTGCAGCACTTTATTATAGCATGGGCATTCCGATGGACCTCAATACCCCCATATTTGCAATCTCAAGAATATCTGGTTGGTCTGCTCATGTCATTGAAGAGAAGTTTGCAGAAGCCGCTCCTAAGCCTGCGCTTTATCGACCGCAGGCCGTATATGTAGGTAGATATTGCGGCCCGATGGGGTGTGAGTATATTCCGATCAAGAAGAGGCTAGACAATTCACTTAAAATATAACGGTCAGCGCTTCACGCCAATAAACACGAAAAGTATTTCATAATTGGTCTATAATATATACTCCTAATAGTCATATGCACAACGAAGCCCATTTTGATTAAAATCGGCGTGATTAGTATAACCAGTATTGATCAAAATCGAAGAGGAATTCGAAAATTTTAGAGCTAGAAGGAAATTGCTTGAGAAAAAATTTTTAAATTAACATTCATTTATATTTACTACAATATTTACAAAAATATGCCGAAAGCTTTTGTACTGATAAATGCGGATATGGGGTATGAATCCACATTGGCAGCAAACATGAGAGGTATCGCCGGAATTCGGGAAGCACATATGCTATACGGGAACTATGATATTTTAGTTAAAGTCGAGGCTGATTCGATGGATAAACTGAAGGAATTTATCGGTACAAAAATAAGAAAGATAAAGGGAGTAAAATCTACATTGACAATGCTTATCATGAATGATGACTAATCACGATTTCTATTCACGTCTCTATATCTGAATTTATCCAATTTTATCAATTCGTTATATGAACCGAATTGTGTATCATCCACTTTATCTAACTCTTCAGGTTCCTCATATTCTTCGTTAGAGTATACCTTAATCAATCGATATGTTGTAGAACGTTGCGCAGGCAATCTGTCACATGACCTTATTATTGATCGTATTTCTCTTGGCTTTAGTAACTGTCCATATCGTGAACCAGCCGACGTAGAGATACTTTCGTTGACTAATGTGCCCCCAAAATCGTTTACACCTGCTCCTAAAAGGACCTGTGACATTCTTGTTCCTTCTTTTACCCATGAAACTTGGATATTGTTGATATATTTATGCAGCATAATTCGTGATACGGCATGCATTTTTACTACTTCATTGCCATTAGCTCCGGGTCTAAGGTTTGGTATAATAGCATGATTATACATTGGTGCTTCAGTATGTACAAAACTCAGAGGTACGAACTCAGTAAAACCATGTGTCTCGCTTTGTATCTTTCTTATCAACGCCAGATGATTTGCCTTGTGTGCTGACGATTCGATGTGTCCATACATAATGGTGGAAGTAGTCGGAATTTCCATAGAATGCGCAAGCTTTATGATCTTAATCCAATCTTCTACAGTTATCCTTCCGGGAGATATGAGATCTCTCATTCGCTGGTCTAAAATCTCTGCGGCTGTTCCTGGTAGGCTTCCTACTCCAGCCTCTTTTAATGTTTTCAAATATTCTTCAACAGGAATTTGAGATCTTACTGCACCGTAAAGAACTTCTTCAGGTGAAAACGCATGAATATGAATGTCAGGTAATTCTTTCTTAATAGCATCACAAATGTCGATGTATAGATGACCATCCATTTTTGGAGGCAGCCCCGCTTGAATGCAAACTTCAGTAGCACCCAATTTCCACGCTTCTTTCGCTCTTCGCACAATCTCTTCAATAGGTAGAAAATACCCCTCTTCTTCTCGAAAGTCCCTGCTGAATGCACAGAAGCCACAACGTTTGATACAAACATTTGTAAAATTGATGTTTCTGTTTATGACGTAAGTTACAGTATTTCCGACACTTCGTCTTCGAAGCTCATCCGCGACGAGCACTAGGGTATTCATCTCTATTCCGTTAGAGTCCAATAGCTCCGTCGCTTGTTCAACCGAAACATCCTTATCGCTTAAGGCACGGTCCAACGCTGACGCAACTATGGGATCAATGCTTTTCAAAAGGCAATCAAAACTGAACGTCAATTGATATACTCCTCCTTAACAAATCCATTAGCATCTGTGAACAAGTCTATATAACCCCTTAGTTTAGCGGGTATAAATTCATCATTATTTTTCTTAACAAATTCTGGATAAATAGGTAGCCTTGCTCTCAGATTATAGCCTTTAATCCTTGTAACATATTTTACAGACTCTATGCTCGGCCATGGAAATTCTGGGTTGACATAATCAATAGTTAGCGGGGATATTCCTCCCCAGTCATTGATTCCGGCATCAATGTATCTGCCAAAAATATTTGGAGTGAGATTTGGCGGAACCTGAATGTTCATTTCGGGTAAGATGATTCTAGCAAGAGCAACACTCCTAAGAAAGTAGTCATGCGATGGCGGTAAAAATTTTGCCATTGCTGTTTCCGGTTTTGGTGCAAAATTTTGCATTATTAGCTCTTGTATATGCCCATACCTGCAATGTATCTCTTTAATCATAAATAGAGAATCGATTAGCTCTTCCGAGCTTTCGCCTATTCCAACCAATAGTCCTGTTGTCGTAGCTATTTTTAGTTCTCCGGCATTCTGAAGCGTCCGCAATCTGACCTTCGGATTCTTGCTTGGAGCCATTTCATGTGGCATACCTTTTGCCATAAGTCGTTCACTAGCAGACTCAAGCATCACTCCCAAACTAATATTGGTGTCTCTTAGACTCGACATTTCTTTTTTTGTCAGACTGCCGGCGTTAGTGTGTGGAAGCAAGCCCGTTTTATGGAGCACCATTTCACTCATTTCTCGGATGTATTCCACAGTGGACGGATGTCCAACAGACCTTAGCCACTCTCTTACCTGAGGGTACCTTTGCTCTGGCCTTTCTCCGGTCACAAACAATGCCTCTGTGCATTGAAACCTTCTGCCAGCCTCAGCAATGGTAACAACCTGCTGCGGTGTCATCATTGATGCCGATCTGTCGGATGGTTCTCTTTTATAAGTGCAGTATGAGCATGTATCCCTACATAAATTAACAAGATTTATGAATACTTTCCGAGAATATGTGACTGACTTTCCTTTTATTTGGTTTCTGATTTTTCCGGCGACATCGGCAATGAAATCGGTCGCCTCGGAATTAATTATCTCATACGCATGCTCTTTTGATAATGGTTTTCCTTCTAAGGTTTTCTGTAAGATGTCATCGAGATTTATATCTATTGCGCTATTCAGCATATCAAAAATCTTTCTTCCTACAAATGAGTATTTCTGTCCATTATTAATAAACAATTAGAGGCCTCTTCATTATCAGCACGGCTACGAAATGTGTCCGCTAACAGGAATTGCAAATTTTTGTTAAACGATCCACCTTTTCCTAAAAATTTTCGCAATACCTGAGATATCATAGTGGAAATCACTACTATAGGGACATAATTCCCTTGTTTGGTAGGTTCGAGATTTGATAGGTAAATTGTAAATGTTATCTCAGCATAATTATTAATACCGAACCCATTTACAAATTGCAAGTTCAGTTCCCAAATCCAGATAACAGGAGAAGATCTAGTTGAACGGTTTATTTGAGAGGATGCTGGCTTTTGTTAACCGTATATTTTCTATCCCGCCAATTCACCGCACCCACTTTTTTTGCGTCCAGGATCGACGATATGAATGAAACAGAAACTATCGCCCCGCTCAAAGGCGAGGCTATGGCGTACATCGGACTTTGGAAAACACCAAATTTTGATTGTATCGCATTTGCCAGCAATACAATAGCTATTGTTGCTAGATTGATATCCAATAGTATCCGACTAAGAAGAATATCATCTGTCTGTTGAGATATTATCAAAGCATACGGGACTAAAAGAAAAGGTTCAAACAGCAAGAAAAATACTGCAATCGTCATTAGAGTGGCTCCTCTTCTATCTTGACTATAAATCGAAATCATCAACCTGCGAAGTCCATGCCAGAGAGTCTTGAAATCTCGTGCCCAGACAGCATCTATATACCGCTCACCACGAACCATTTTCATTCTGAATTTTCCTTCCTTCACTCTTGCCCCCAGTGCACCATCTTCAACAAGTTCGTGTTTTACGACCTTGTGAGTACCTATCATTTCATAAGCGTGTCTGGTGATTATATAAAAACTGCCAAAAAAATAACCAGTTTTCGTCTTAGGGTTGTTCACACGTAATGCCGAAAATCTGCTGTGAAGGAAATTGGAAAGCATTGGCAGTGTGATTTTTGTCCAAACATCTTTACACAAAAGTTTGGGTATGGCGGTAAGTGCGTCCAAGTTCTGCTGTTCAATCTGTCCGACGGCTAACGACACTACCGAAGGTGAATGTATGGTGTCTGCATCTGTAAACAGCAATAAATCTCCAGATGCTCTCAAATATCCCTCATAGCATGCCCAATTTTTTCCAACCCATCCATCTGGCTTTGGTTTAGCATTAACAACCACAATGGAAGAACTTTTTCTTGCATATTGATACATAATATCTGCAGTTCCGTCGGTTGATGAGTCATTGATTGCGATGATTTCAAAGTTCGCGTAGTCTTGACTTGTTAGACTTTCAAGACATTTTGCAATGTATTTTTCTTCATTGCGAGCAGGAAGAATTACACTCACCTTGATATTCTTAGTAACGAGGGTTTTGTCGACAGATTGCAACGTCGGAGATTGTTTGAGAGATTTTAGCATATATCCTATGAAATAAATCCAGGTGCCAAAAATTCCAAACATTATCGCAGTTAGGATTCCATATATTATTTCAAGTTCTGTATACACTATAATCACCATGTAATACTATTCAATTCATCATCGACTCAATCTGTCGCTGCAGTTGCGATCCTCTCTAGCGCATCCTGTGTTCCTTGCTTTATGTGCTTTTTTATCATCCCAGTAAACACTCCCATAAAACCGGCAAGTCTAATATTCCACAGCACATCTACCGTAGTTTTGTTAACTCCAGCAGATTTTATTGTAATGGTTTTTGAGCCTTTCATGGGTCCCTGTGAAATATTTACTTTCACTGATTTCTTTGGCTCTAATACAACCGTTTCTTTGCATTTAGATTCTTTGAAAGCGATTACTACTTCCCTTTCAGTGACGTTTCCGTTCTTACTAATATTTTTGATAGATTTGGTACCCCGCCAATAGCGCGGTTCATTATCAATATCTGATACCACGTCCCAGACTTTCTCTAGCGGAGCTTTTATGTCACGTGCAACCTGAATAGTCACCATTGTCTTATTCGCTACTCTAACAGACATATTATCTGTTAAGAAAATACGGAGATATCCGCTTCTTGGTGAGAGAATCAGGAAACAATGAAACTGAACTGAATTGAACTGATACGCATGCAGAGATTTACCCTCTCGCGCCTACTTGAAGGGTAGTAGATCGGCAATGCAGCATCATAATTTTTGGATAGTAGGACTGTTGGCCTATGGAAGTTGGTTTTACAAGACAACTATGCCAGTATCGGTTTTTTATTGAATTAATTGTAGGATTTATCATATATTAAAATCTAGATTTTAATTCCATATCATAGACATCAAAGTATTAAAAGAACATCTTTCTACTTTATGTGCGATGGAAAAAAAAATACATATAGCCGTCACAATAGTCGTGCTGGCTTTTGGACTCATCTTCGCAACCGTAAGTTCTGTCGGATCAGGACACGCTCAAACGAATGCCACAAGTGGTGCAAATAAAACTATGAAGTCTGCCGGCGGTGCAATGAATAAGACTGCTGGTAACATGACCTCTGCTGGTGGGGCTGCAACAAAATCCGCTGGCGGTGCAATGAATAAGACTGCTGGTAACATGACCTCTGCTGGTGGGGCTGCAGCGAACAAAACTGGCGGTAATGCATCCTCTTCGAATCCAGTATCCAAAATTCCAGTAATAGGACCAGGACTTAACAAGCTTTTTGGCGGCAAATAGTAGATTAACACAACGATTTCTTGTTGCAGAATAAAGCAACAAGAAATATTTTTTAAATCTTTATTACGGAAATCAGTCCCATAGATTATTAGTTAAGCTTTAGTTTGTGAGTATATATTCGCCTTGCCCTCTAGTTTCTCAACTCCTTGTATATGTTATTGGTGCCGTTGTTATTTGTCAGTGTAATACGTGTTGCTGCTACTACTACCTTTACCCTCTTCTTTCTACTAACAATCCCCACGTGGTACGTCGTACAAAGCAGGGTTTCGATAGTGTCAGTGCAACGGTGGTTGACATATTAGGAGTTTGGTTTGGATATTCAACAACATAGTCATTAGTTGCTTTATCTCTTCAGAAAAGATGGTTATGATGCGGGATGTTAACCAGTCATGCACAAATGATTTTAACAGGTTATTACTTAAATTTTAGTTTGTGGTGAGTACATCTAAGCAAGGTGATGAGAAAAATAAATACATTACATTCGAGGAATTTTCAAGGGTACATCTAAAAATTGGTAAAGTTGTACAGGCTAAAGATGTCCCTGGTATGAAAAAGGTCTTTAAGGTAACGGTCGATATCGGAGATGAGCAAAGGGACTTGGCCGTCGGCGCTGCGCTCCATTATAAGCCAGAAGAATTAGTCGGCAAGGTAGTAGTAGTTTGCACAAATTTAGAACCTAAAAAAATCGGCAGTATAATTTCGAATGGAATGATACTTGCTGCCGTTGGAGATGAAGGAAGGCCAATATTCCTTACGATTACCGAGGATGTCGATGTTGGAGCTATCATTCAGTAGACTCTTATCCAATGCCAGGTCTAAATCGTGATGGCTCTTTATCCTTTTGGGTACGGTCTAAAACTTCTTCGTACTGCTCATCTAGGAGTTTGGTATCAAGAGTAATATTTTCCATTTTCGCAAAAGCCTTCACAATGCTCTTCGCGGCTAATGGTTGAGGAACAGTTGTTTCTGAAATCTCACCAAATAATCCTATTGCATCGATATCTCTTTCTGCTGCCAAACCCAGAATTAATCCGTTAAACCACGTTATACTATTGACGTCAGTTCCAATAGGCTCAATCTCGGATTTCTCCAATATCTTCTTTAATTTGGGATTATTCACTACCCCACAGACCTTTGGCGCTCCTGTCAATTGTTCACGGAGATAACCTCCTGCTCCATACAGAAGGTTGGTTTTACCTATCGCTTGAACATAATCGAGAAAGATATTACATAGCCCGTAAAGTTCCCCTGCGTCCTGTGGCTGGGATTCACCGGTAAATATTAACAATTTATTTGATTCACAATAATAAATGCTATACACATCAGCTGAGCTTCTAACTATACCATCAGAATACAACACCCATGGTTTATCATTAGAGATTATCTCTGCGACGAGTTCGTTTTCCAAATTTTTGGCTAAATATGCCGAAACCAGACCCCCTACCCTCCCCATATCAGGCAGTGATGCGAAAACCTTGAAACCATCAACCTTAATTTCCTTTTTAATTTCTATCTTCATTTTTTATTTTCTATCCCGTTAATCCGTTCCAGAAATGCCAATATTGATGTATAATCATCTTCAGAAAATCCACTATTATTGGCCGCCCTGTACAGTTGTTGTGTAATAGTTGTAATCGGCAAAGAGAGCCCTATATATTGTGCGGTGTTTGTGACAAGTTCAAGGTCCTTGAGCATGTTTTTGAGATGGAAAGTTGGCGCGAAACTGTTCTTCACCATTTTTGGTCCTTTCGTCTCACTCAGCCCAGTCTTAAAATATGTAGAATTTAGGATTTTAATAAAAACCTCTGGATTAATTCCAGACTCTCTGACTAGTGTTATGCCTTCCGAAATTGCGCCTGCTATTAGAGCTATATTCAAATTTAACGCCAATTTAATAGCATTAGCAGAACCGTCGACGTTTCCAATATAAAACATCGACCTTGAGATTTTTTGAATGATGTGTTCCGTCTTTTCAAAAGCATGCTTATTTCCTGTAATGATTGAAACTAATTCTCCCCTTTTCGCCGCGTCTGGGCCGCCCATCAAGGGCATGCCGAGCATTTCAATTTCCATTTTTCTAAAGACTTGAGCGTTGTATTTTGATTCTTGTGGAGAAATGGTACTGGAATCTGCGACTATCAAATTTTTGCAATTGATGGCTGTAACAATTCCCTGTGCTCCAAAACATACCTCTTTTACCGCCTCAAAGTTAGTAACACATATTATAACAAATTCGCAATTCTCAGCGAGTTCCTTTGGAGTATTTGCTATCTTTATACTCAGTTTTGCGAAAGGATTTGTTTTTGTCATATCACGGTTATAGATCGTAATACGATGATCAGTTTCAAGTAATCTAGCCGCGATTTGGGATCCCATTAAACCAAGGCCAATTATTCCCACATTCATTGCGATCCTGATAAAAATACTACGTCGATAAAAATGATTTCTTCATGATGTAACCCCACCCCAATCTACACCGGCGTCTTTGTAATATGCCCAATGGTCCCTTCGTAATATCTTAAATCTTTGGATGGCGAGTGGTGTTTGATTGTGACGTTCGATGAGCTAATCCATATTGTGGATACTTGTTCGAGTGTGTTTTCTACAATATTCAGAGATTATTTATTATCCTGGTATTGGTTAGAGAAACGTTCCTTTATGTACCTTATTAGTTTTATTGCATCTCGTTCTTTCAAGCTTTGTCTGTTGACGTATATATAAGAACTAAATGATTCCAAATGATTTGTCAATTCCGGATACAACTCCTTACTTTTGTCAATAATATCGACATAATTTCTATATGGAAAGTATGTACTCTTGGCAACTTTAGCTATTGCTCTTTTCGTAACTTCATCAATTATTCCTTTTCTTTGTGCAAGAAATAGATTAAATCTGATGTCTATCATAGCTTCAGACTGGAGTATTTGTTTGTCCTCTGCAAAAGTGACTGCCACCTCATCGTCAGCATTTACTTTGCCTTTTTTGTATAATTCAAAGATTTTTCCTATACCAACCATTCCAAACTTTTCGAGCTCAACTGCACGCAGAGCGCCGAGACTTGCAGCCCCAACAAGAAGAGTGTTTTTTTTTATAACTAGCTGATAGACTTCTATCGGAGTTGGTGGGTAGTCCTGCAAAAATAAACCGTCAACTAATCCAACAATATTTGCACTACTTCCTGAACCGGCTAGTCGTAGAAAATCTCCTTTTTTTGCTGGCGGTCTATATTCTGCCTCCAGAATTTTCCTTGCCTTTTCATGACCTAGACTAGGACCCAGAAAAATTATCGGTTTATCCAATTTTGAAATACCTTTTTGCTCTATGACCCATAACTGATTTGGTAATCTTAAAGGTTTCAAGGCCTGGTACTACTGCTCGTACTACCGGAATGCCAATCTCAGGGTTAGTCAAATTTACAATTATTGCCGTAGCTAAACCCTCGCCTTTTAAATGATCTAATAATAATTTGATATCTTCAAGTATATCTTCGTTAAAATATGTCCTCACTTCAGAGAACTTTATGGTATTCTTGGATGGCATGAACTGCCAAGCGCGTTTATCGTCAGTATTGTCTTGTCCGTAGTTGATTTTCCTCAAGTCATCTCTTGCCCCCTGGATGTTAGCCGCTCTTGTTTGTGAAACCTCGGTTATAGCACGTAACAATGCGATTCTTGAATCTGGATGAGTCCCATGACCCTCGGCAAGGTATCCATAATCATGAGTTACCCATTCAATGCTGCTTGCATTAAATGTTGGAATGCCTACAGTGGATGTGATGTCTTTTATAATTAATGGAATTCCTGCGTTTGAAAATTTGTTAGCCATATCTTTCGCTGGCTCAAATCCTATTTCCGAGATATCTACGTCAGGAAATATCCCAGGATCATCTTTGAATGTATCTGCAGAAATTGCGGATATTGGATATCCTTTTGCTTTCAATGAGTTCATGATATGCTTGAGAAAATGAAAAGGTATAGCGCTGGCCCGCAGTTCGGCCAGGCTCATTGCATCCCGCTCAATCACTTCACATAATGAATGGCAAATCGCTTCTTCTTCCACATTTCCGGAGGCCAGTCCGTTTGTATGATGAAATGCAAACGGATTGACAGCGGGAGCTTTTGGAGAATATCTAAATAGTGCAAGTGCTGCCGGGACCATAATTTGCTGGCCGGTAAATAAGTCAACGCCCGGAAGAAAGTCCATTATCATGTCGTTTCTGTAATGAAATCCAAGAGGCTCTACGATTTCTTCTGGATGCAGTACTCTGCTGGTACTTGATAATTGATCATAACTTCCTTGAATAAAATTTCTTGGAGCTCCGCTTGGCAGGGAAGAGTATCTCTCAATGCTTTCCATTAACGCACTTACTTTTGCATGGGTCTTTGTAGGACCTTTGCCGCTATAAACCCAAATGTAATCCTCAGTACCAGGTAAAATTGCAGAGTAATTCGGTATGCGTAATATATCCATGTCAGTTATATCGGCAAGCCTTGTTACCCCTAGCTTTTTAGCTAATCCTGTTACTTCAATGAATGTCTCCTGTGCAGGCTTTATTCTCGAAGTTCCTTTCACAGTCCATTTTTTCCTGCTTTTAAGGAGTAATTGCTCTCTACTCACTAATCTATGAGCCATAATTTAGTTCATATCAAGTTTGCGAATCAGACATAGGATTATATAGTAGACTTCGCATCCGTGCTGCTGCTTGAACCAAATACAAAAGGACGCTGAGGTTATTAGCGAAATTCTGCTAAGAGCCAGCAGTGAACCGGATTTCAGGAAACTATTGATTAGAAATCCTTCAAAATTTTTGGAACAATACAATATTTCAGCGGAGGCCAAATCAGTAATTAGAAAAAGTATAATTGACCTCACCCAATAATAACTACATTATTTTCTAGGATACACTAATAACGTTATTTCGTATTCAATTCATCATCTGGATGTAACAAACAACGAAGCAAAGTCTGTCTTAAACAGTCAGTCAGTCAGGCTACCTATACAGTCAGAATTATGCTTTAGAAGACAATGGTAAATATAAATCCCATCTCAAATCCCACGCAGTTTTGTTGGATAAAAATTTGCGCTATATCAAAAAGGGGTAGTGATAGAGTGAAAGTGAGGGAAATTTTTGTTACTGTTACTATCTTTTTCTTTTTGGAGCCTCGTTTCCCATCATTTTAATCTCTTCTGCAGTTGGTTCAGTTTCTCTTTCAAATTTGGCGCTTACTAATGTACTTGGAGAGTCAATCCATAAAGAACTGCCATCATACTTGGTGATGTATGATTTTGGTATGTAATAGTGATGTATTTTTACGTCCCCTTCTCTAACTACTATGAATTCATTTCCTACTGTTTCGATATCCCCGATGTCGACATTATCAGTTGTTCTGACATGCTTATGGATCACCTCTTCCCATGGGATATTAAGCGTTTCTCCGGAGGATTCTGATTTCAGTGCCACTCCTGGTTCTTTCGCCATAAACGGCACCCCATATCTAAATTGCGGGTATATGGATTCTGTCTTTTTTCTTTGTTCTTCGTATTCCTGTGTTTTAAATTCCGACTCAGATGGAGGACTATCTCGTTCGTACTTATCCTTTATTTCATCTTTTGTCAATGCTGAATGCAGATTCTCCCCATCAAATCCGTGTATGTAATATTTCGGAATATAATACCGTTTTTTACTTACAAGTCCTTCCTTGGCTTCAAGATAATAAGTGGATACGCTTTCAACCTTCCCAAGATCCTGGTTATCGCTTGATTTTACTTTCTTATCGATAACCTTTTCCCAAGGTAGACCAACCATATCTTGAGATGCAGTTGCTGATGTTGTCTCAGCTGAAACTGATGATGAGGAAGCTGTTGTTTGCTCACTATTATAACGGGGAATACTGCTTTCGAAATCTGGATATTGTTTTACCATACTTGTCTTCCTTTGATTATATTCTGGAGTGTCAAATTCTGAAGGATCGGGTGCTTTTTCCTTCTCAAACCTTGCCTTCACATCATCCTTTGTTATTGAAACCCAGAGCTTGTCACCATCGTATCCTTGTATATGATACTTTGGAATAAAGTAATAATTCTTTGATACCATCCCTTCTTTGGTTTGTATGTAGTCCTTAGTTATAGCCTGTATTTTACCTAGATCTTTATTATCACTCGATTTTACCTTCATGTCAATGGCCTTGTCCCATGATATAATGTCAGACATTTCTAACTCTAATTAAGGTCTACACATGTAATTAATATATCGGTTTTGAATTAATCTTATGGGATTATACATATATCGTCTTCCCTTTATCACTAGCTTCCTGATACACCCTAAGGTACCATTTATTCAAACTGTGCCAAAAAACTAGGTAGTCATCCGACTGATTTTGCTGTAAATGCTACAGAGTTTGGCTGTATCGTACCTGATTTTATGTTAGTTATCTGGATAGTCATCGAGCCAGTATAGCCGCCATTTGTAAATTTAACAGTTTGAAGACCCCTTCCGCCAGTTACAGGCTGATTTACTTTATTCCACAGCACCTTACCATGATCGGAATAGATTGTTATATCATAACTATCCACAGGCACGTTAGGCTGTATGACAGATGGAACAGGAACATGAGTGCCGCTTGCACCGGTACTCTCCTCACTTTTTACGGCAGTGTCCTGTGGTGGAATTGTCTTTGTCGAAGGTAGCGGTGCGCTCGCATTTAGAAAATCAATTTCCATGTCAAATCCTTTTTTGGGAAGGGAAAATGAAGATTGATTCCACATTATCTGTACTCTATAATTTCCTTTGTCGGAAATCTTTTCAACTATTGCACCTTTGGTATTATTATTAATATTTGAGAACGACGTAGCGTTCCCAGTGTTACCTGTAACCGTATTTGTTTTGCCCTGGGGAGCCAGTGGGTTGCCTGCGTTCTGACTTGTAGTCATACCCTGTGCAAAGACGGATGGAATCGATACAAAAATGGAGGAAAAAAGAATGACTGCTGCGACTGTTACGGAAAATACAACACTATATGAAGTGGTTTTTTCTCGCAATATATCATGGTTTTTAACAATAATAGAATCGACTGATTCTTTATGAAATGTCTTTAATGAGTCACTTTGCAATCCATTTTTAGAGATTCTATTCATTACTAGTTTATCATGCCGTGTTAGTATATAGAGGTTTTTTTCTATCCCTTGCTTTTCGTCATTCAAGGCAATAAACATACTATGTAGTTTGTCGCCCACTTATGAATTCGGTAAGAGTATAACTATAGCTTATGAAATTAGAACAAAAGTTGTTTTTCCATCATGTGTAAAAAATGTGGGATTATTTCCGATCCAATTGCTTGCATCTATTTTATCACATATCTCGTTGTTATAATACTGGACACTAAGAATTGTACCCCGCCTCTGACTCACACATAATCACAGGTAGCCATACACTCAAGTGTACTCCTCCTTGTGCACTCTCTACAACGGGGTGCCCGGTCAACAGCACGCATACTGGGGTTACGAATCACAGTGATGATCTCATCCCACCAGCGTACAATTGCAGGCGATCTATGCTTGACACTTCGAAAATATAAGTATCATCCATATCTTGACAGGAATTGGGATAAATTTAGTTCAAACGCAGCCACAGGTACCCGAACTTTGAAATTATCTATGGCTGAAGGTGTAATTTCGCCTATAATGCCTACACATTCTTCTTCGACATAGATATTTGCACAACGACCATTCATAAATATTGGATGTGTAGCCACAGTGGTGACTGCGTTTTTGCCAAAGCTTGTTTTCAATAATCCCTGCATAGTCGATTTTATTTCTGTATAATCCGCCTTGTTATGAGCTATGACTGCTCCGATACTCCAAGATTCAGTTATAGTGTCCGTCCAGTTAAAGATCTTGCCTATTTCAAATAGCTTTTGAGGATACTCCTCATGGACATTATGAGACAGTGTCTTGAGCAATGAAGGAAGCAATGCATCCCTTAGTAATTCATGTTCTGCACTTTTTGTTGCATCTACTCTAAGGACTTTGTCTGACTTGTTCATACCAGATAATTCAGACTGGACTTCACTACTCACAAGGCTAGAATTAAGAACCTCTAACATTTGCAGTCCTACCATCGTTTGCCTAATTATATCAATATATTTAGAAAGAGAACTCTTCTCTCCTGTGAGATTTGAGGACGGGACTGTAGGTTTCAAATTATAAACACCATAACCCATGGCAACTTCCTCAACGATATCAATAGCGTTAAGTATATCAATCCTATATCTTGGAATAGAACATCTAATCTTTTTTTCCCCATTTATCTCTCTTGCATCTAATCTACTTTTTTTTAAGTATTTTACAATCTGATTTATTCCAAAATTTAGGCCAAGCATTGTGTTGATATAATGTGGATCAACGTCGATATGTGATGGATCCATCTTGGCTGTATAGGTGCTTCCATTGAAATTGCAAGTTGAAACATTTTGGATTTCAAATCCAACATCATATAAGGTGATTGCTAGAATTGCTAGAATATCCTCTACAGATTTTTGATTGTTACCGGTGACTTCTACAAATAAACTCCTACTGCATGTATTGACTTTTGTTGCGTTACCGTTTATAATAGGAGGAAGGGACACGACATTCTCTTGTGAGTCAACAAGAATTGGATATTTCCTTGTTTTTTCTAATATATATCCATATTCCTTTCCAGGGATAGATGTTTTTAAAATTAACTTGATTGTTTGACTAGACATTAGATCAAGGGGAACAAATGAAAAATCCTCATTCACTGCCTTATACACAATAGGAAATTTGATGGCATCGAGGTTGTGGATCCCTATCGAAGCCTTCACTCTCCGCCTTCCTATTCCATTGTGAAGATCTTCTTGCATTCCAATCAACTGTTTGATAGTCTCATCGTCTAATTTTCCATTTTTGGCAACTATTGCGGCTATAAATGGTCTAACAGATTTTGTTGATTCATCTACGTTGATTACATAACTTATGCCTGCTCTATCATAACTGAAGTTTGGAATTCCTGTTTCTATTTCCAGCAATCCACGTAAGGCACGGACAATACCATAATCTGATCCAAAATCCGGTCTATTTGGATTGTACTCTATCCTCAGAATCTCATTATCCTTACCTTCAATATCAAGCCCAACGTATGGCAATACTTGTAATATTTTGTCGACGTCTATGCCTGGTAGGAATTTGTTTAACCTATTAACAGATAAATTTACAACTGGCATTTAGGAAGGCTCCTCAGCCACCTTAAATTATTACCGTAAAGATCACGAACATCATCAAGTCCAAATCGCAGCATTGCTATTCTTTCGATTCCCACACCCCATGCTAGGACAGGATTATCCAATCCAAGAGGTTGTGTTACTTCAGGTCTGAAGATCCCCATCCCGCCCATTTCAACCCATTTGTCCAACTCGTTATTATATATCATAGATTGAAGAGATGGTTCCGTATATGGGAAAAAAGTCGGCCAAAATTTTATTTTCTTGATTCCTAGCTTTGCATAAAATTCTTGTTGTAACCCCATCAAATCGCGTAGTGTAGCACGTCTGGCAGTAAGAATTCCTTCTATCTGGTTAAACTCAACAAGATGCTTGTAGGAGACCTTCTCATTTCTAAATACTCTTCCTATAGAAAATATTCTAGCACTTTCCGGCTTGTTATCTGCAAGATATCTTATGGTAACTGAAGTCGTATGTGTTCTGAGAACCATTCTTTTTGCCTCGTCAATATTCCAGTCATAACTCCATCCTTCTTTGTGAACATCAGAGATTCTTTGGATTTGGCTTGATGTGGCAAAACTATCCTGTGTTATGCCGGAAATATAAAAAGTATCTTGCATCTCCCTTGCAGGATGGTCTTGTGGAGTGAATAGCGCATCAAAGTTCCAGAAACCAGACTGAGTTATCGGTCCATCGATTTCTGTAAATCCCAGGCTGACAAATATTTCCTTTACCTCGTCGATTATATCCATCAGAGGGTGTTGCCTTCCAGGATACAAAGCTGGCGTAGATGCTATCACGTCTATTGAGCTAAAATTAACATTCTTCCAGTTTCCTGTGGTAATTATTTCAGGTGTTAAACTGCGCTCCATTGTCGCTTCATCAGCAAAACTCGATCCTATTATTTTTTTACCAGCATCTGAAAGAGTAATTTCAGAATGCTTCTTTTCCTCCTCGACTATATAGTCGGGTCGTCTTCTCAGCAGATCTAACGCCTTTCTTTCTTCAGCTGATAATTCAGAAGTTTCCATTTTATTTTGTACAAGTAATTTTTGTAACAATTTTTCTTCTTCTGACAAATTATCAGCAGCAGATGCAGCAAGTAAAATCACTTTGTCGCTTGTTTGAAATTGTGATAAGTCTATCCAACGATTTCGTTTCGCAACTGCAATTGCTGCATTAATTTCATCTGACTTTAAGAGGCCATTTTTTAAAATTGATGTCAGCGTTTTGTTTCCTTCTTTTACTGCATTTACAAGTCTACGTTCTGGTAGACCTTCTTTCAATCTCTCTTGTCCTCTGGATCCAAGTGAAATTACGGTAAATGACTTGTCATTCGATGAAATCAACCCTTTGAACTTCAGCCATTCTATACCACGCCTCACTTGATCAGTGCTTAGATTCGCAGCCTCTATCAATTTTTCAATAGACAAACGTCCGTTTGGTAGAAGTGCCCTTAACAATGATTTCTCGATAGGATGGAGCTCGCTGTTATTGCTCATTGCTGCAAAGTTTGGGAACGGAGGAAGACTTTTTAAACGTTTAACGCTTAACCTTCACGATTGTAAAGATATTATGATGGATGCAACCTCTGGAAAGGAAGACAAGAACAACAAAGATAATTTTAGAGATGAATTTAAGGTGACGCCTTGGGAAGTTGAAGGCAAAATAGATTATAACAAATTAATAGCAAAGTTTGGCACTCAACCAATTACACAGGAGATACTAGATAAAGTTAAGAAAATAACAGGAGAGATTCATCCTATGTTAAGATTGCAATACTTTTTTTCACATCGCGATTTTGACTGGATTTTAGATAAGCATCAAGGTGGTGAAAACATTTACCTTTACACTGGAAGAGGGCCATCGGGCATGGTTCATATGGGTCATCTGATGCCTTGGATATTCACAAAGTATCTCCAAGACAAGTTTGGTTCGCATTTACTTTTCCAATTAACAGATGATGAAAAGCTCCTCTATAGTCAAGCTCGTAGCAGAGAAGAAATCAAGAATTATACCTATGAAAACATATTAGATATTATTGCAGTAGGCTTTGACCCCAAGAAAACAAGAATCATAATAGATACTAAACATATCCATTATCTCTATCCTATTGCATCAGAAATTGCAAAGAGAATTACATTTTCGACTGCGAAGGCAGTTTTTGGTTTCTCCAACTCTACCAATGTTGGTATGATAGGATTTCCCCCCATACAGGCTGCACCGTGTTTTTTGCCTTCCTTAATTGAAGGCAAACCAACTCCCGTTTTGATTCCTGCAGCGATAGATCAGGATCCATACTGGAGGATGACAAGAGATGTAGCCGAGCGCATGGGTTATTACAAACCCTCTCAGATCCATAGCAAGTTTCTTCCTGGTCTTGGAATGTCAGGCAAAATGTCCTCCTCAAAGCCTGAAACTGCGCTGTTTACTTCAGATGAACCCGAGGTAATTGAGAAAAAAGTGTCCACAGCCTTCACAGGAGGTCAATCGACTATACAGCTACAAAGACTGTTAGGGGGAAATGCTATTGGATGTCCAGTTTTCTGGTATCTTCGGTACTTTTTTGATACTGAAAGGCGGTCGGATGAACGTTTGCTACAATGCAAGAGCGGCAATCTATTGTGCGGAGAATGTAAAGGAGATTTGGCAAAAGAATCTAAATCCTTTATGATAGAGTTTAAGAAGCGTAGGGAAAAAGCAAAGGACGTTATTGCCAACTTCATGTACGATGGGGAAACTTACGAAAAATGATCTGTTATGGAAAAGATAGAAAAATTTGAATGTGATGATATATATGAAGCCGAAAAATTAGCAGGCTTGGTGGCAGTACAAGAAGATAATTCGACTTATATTCATAGTATCGCCAATGTTATAGAAAATGAGATCGTCATCATTCTAAAGGACAGATCATGCCACAGTATCCTTCTGAAAGATAGCAGCAATGCTGTGAGGCTAAAGGGATTGTTGTCAGAAATAATGCAAGGAGAGAAGACCATTTCTGAAAGCAGTTTTGAGCATCATACAACAAGAATCATCATCGATGAATAAATCACGCTAGCGCCATATTTGGTTTCATCAAGGCCATTGTCATATTATGATGATGGCCTTATTTCTTTCTTGTAACTAGAAAGTATACTCTATCTGGGCAACTATGATAGTACGTTCCTCTAATATGACATGAGAAGAGAAAAGAAGATAAGCACACTATTGTTACAATGCAAAATATGTGGCAAGTCTCTGAACGAAGTTCTGATGATTTTAAGGCAACTACGAGGCACTCAAAAGCATGTAGATTTTAAGCTAAATCATCATACCTATCCATATCATCAAAAGATTACCATACAACTAAATATTGAATACATAAAGATAGAACAGAAATCTACAATATAACAACTAGAAGTGATTACTCCACATTATCTTATCATCAAGTTCATTATCAATATTTTTGGATTTAACGCATCTCGTTATCCATCTCTTCGGTGAGTATATGCTGAATTTTTCTAAAATATAGACCTGTTGTATAGGGCATCAATGGAATATAATCCTCTATTACTTGCATTATATATGGCACTGCTCGTTTTGATATATGCAATTTAAATTTCATCCATAGCAATCTATTTTGTTCGAAGTGTATCTTGTCTTTAAGATGAAAAGGCACAGTTTCTATTGCTCGATCTTCCACTCTTTTATACCAGTAAGCAATAATTTCCGGATCGAGTCCTTCTTTTAGCTCTTTTATACCCGTCACAATTTTGTCAGTAGCTAGATCCATCGGATCATTTCCATACATTTGAACTGCTTTGATAAATCAGGATAAAACGTCGGTAATCAAACAATATTGAGTATTTTACCTGAATCTTAACATTCTGCCTGAAGCATCAATTTCGCCTGCACGTATACGTGAAGATGAAATTGGACTCCCGTCCTCTGCTCTTATCATATCAACGGCTATGATCGTCAGCGATGGCAGGCCATTTCTCGAACGGATTACATTAATATCATCTCCTTTTTTCGCTGTCTCAGCACTTGCTATAAGGGCAGATATCTGAGGCAAGATTACTACCGGTCCATAGTCATCATCCAATTTATAAATTTCATAAACGGCGCCCCCCACTTTATTTTTAATTATTTCTTTTAAATTGACGACTCTTTGCTCATAGCTATGATGTATCCTATTCATTCCCTTTGTTTTAGCTGCAAATTCATCACTCGTAACCCCGATGATTACCTTTCTTCCCACTTCAAACGCTTTGGAAATCAAAGCTAGATGACCATCATGTATTTCGTCAAATGTTCCACCAGTTGCGACTACTCTAAATTTATTTACCATGGACTATCTAACCGATGAAGGACAACTTTCTGATATAAATAAAGAAAATTTACCAAGGTATTATGAATGGAATATGCCGAAAAGTAGATTGTACCACAATAGATATAGCTGAAAAGAATAAACTTTTAAAAAAAAGCAAGATAGTCATATAAATGAAATAAGGGAGTTGCCGTGGTAGTTGTCTCCGCAGCAAAGAAGGAATATTGAAAATTACTGCCCTTTTTGGAATATCTTCACACACTGCGGAGGACATACGTTTTCACATGCCATACAAAATATGCAATCTTTTTCTCTGATCATAAA